>JAABUZ0100000272.1_pt1 | contig 132360 bp, 137 predicted proteins | sample 5562091 | NCBI WGS metagenome assembly JAABUZ01 (sample SAMN12813069, study PRJNA571459) | rock metagenome | isolation source: Antarctica rocks | place: Antarctica: Victoria Land, Linnaeus Terrace sud | collected 2015-12-21 | reverse complement strand
ATAGTGATGAAGAATAATTTTGAAAGTGAAGATTTTCTTAAGAATGTTGAATGCAATCTGATATTTCTGAAATCAGACAAAGAGTACATCTTTTCTGATGAGATGAATGAGCGAGATAATTATTCTACTATAGTCATAGATGAATCTTCTATAGAAGTTCATGAAATCTAGAAAACTTTGAACGTCTTTAACGTTGATCAAGATGAGTCAATTGACAATGATGTTTATCTTAGAAAAGTTCATCTTGATCTCTTTGATGATAACTATCAATTCTAAATATGAGACTTGAGTGACGTGAAACTTACATTTGATTATATTCATTTGAAGATCTGCTTCTTGCAGCTTTCGCAGAATGAGCTTGACATGAATCTCATGCTCAAGTTCATTATTGAAATAGATCAAGATGTCATTCAGATAAGCTGTACAGAACTTATTTAAATGTTTATGAAGAGTATTGTTAATGTACTTCTGAAATGAGACAGACTCATTACATAGATCAAAGAACATGACTAAATACTTGAATAATTCAAATCGAGTGTGAAAGATGATGAAAGCTTCATCTTCTTCTTTGATTTGAAGTCGATTGAATGCAGAGATGATATTCAGCTTGATAAAGATTTTAACTCGACTTAAACGATTCAGCGTTTCTGAGATCAGAGACAGAGAATATCGATTCTTGACTGTGATAGCGTTCAGATCTCGATAGTTCACACAGAAGCAAAGTTCTTCTTCGAGTTTCTTGATGAAGAGAACAGAGATGATCGTCTGAAAGCAACTGACTTGAATGAAATCTTTGCTCAGATTTTCATTCAGATAACGACGAAGTTCTAGAATTTCATCATGATTCATGTTGTACAAAGCGAAGACTGAGAATTGAGCATCTTCTTTAAGATGTATGACATGATTATGAGCTCAATGCAAAGACAAGATATCAACGTTCTTCTTGAAAAAAACATCTAGAAACTCGAAATATCTGAATGATAAAATTATGACTGAATCGACGTTCTTACTTTGTTGATAGACTTCAAGATCTTCTTGTGTCGTGAATGCAGTCAATTGAAATTTCTTTTTCATTTAATGAAGATTCAGACGATGATTCTTATCATACATACTGTCTTGAGAACGAGACGAGAACTGAGCAAGAGTTGAAATGTTCTTTGAACAGACAGTCAAAGTTGCATGACGCAATTTTGACTCGTCAGAATCTAGACTAGAAGACGAGATTGACTCAAGATTCAAGAAGACATTGATTTTCTTTAAAGTGACGCTAAACACTTCAATGTCTTTGACACGAGCAGCATGATCAAAGCTTTGAGCTCTCAACTCAACTATGTCAAGTTGTATAAAAGATTGATTGAATTGATCTGCTCAAGAAACAACAGAAGTTCTAAAGAAGAAAGATTTTTGACACTTGATTTTTGATGAGTATTCTTTTTGAATGACTTGAAGAATACAACTAGAAGCTTCTTGTTTCAGACGAGAGACAAGATTGAACGAGATTTGTTTCTTGTGAACGAGCTGAGTATTAATTGACTTCTCATGAGCGAACGAGAAATTATATTGCTTCTTGTGAGCAGATGAAAAACTGAGTTGCTTCTTTCAAATGAATGAAGAACTAGATTGCTTCTTGCGAGCGAACTGAAAACTGAGTTGCTTCTTTCAAGCGAATGAGAAACTAGATTGCTTCTTGCAAGCGAACTGAAAACTGAATTACTTCTTTCGAGCGAATGAGAAACTAAATTGCTTCTTGCGAGCGAATTGAGTGCTGAATTGCTTCTTGTGAGCAATCTGTAGACTGAATTGCTTCTTGTGAGTGATTCATGAACTGAGTTGCTTCTTGTGAGCAAATTGAGAACGAGACTGAAGAGAAGTTACTTTGTTAACTTCAAGCGAGAAATTTTATTCTTGTTGATTAAGATCATAAATCTTGACGAGAGTTTGACAACAATGATTAAGACAGAAGAAAAAAGACAAGATGAGAATATTGTGTTCAAAATTGACATCAATGACGTGATGATGAAGTCATGACAGACTCATGATGATGAGATACTGACTTAATTCAATGACATAGAAGAATAATCTTTCAATGTGTTCATCAAGAATCATTGTGATTTCGATGACATGAATAATGTCATCGATTAAAGTGACTTGATCATCAAATTCTTGAAGTCTGCGAGAATGAGTTAATTGATGCAAAAAGAGATGATGTTGTTGCGTGAAAAATTTATTCATAAAGACATAAGCGAAGACTTCACTATCAATCAGAGCGAAAGTGAGAACTCTAGATTGAGCTTGACGTAAAATACAGAATATTATCATGTGACTATCTTTGAATGTTGAATCGAATTCAAAGAGTTTCAAGACAGATTTAGCAAAAAACTTTCTATATGATTGAAGTGAGAGTGAGAAGATTGAGATTAGTAGACAAGATGATACGTATACAGATCTCTGAGCGCGACTTAGCTCAGAAACTAGACTTTTTTCGCAGACAGCAAGACTTCTTCATCTATATTGATGACATCATTGTCGTAAATGTTCATGATATGCAGAGTGAAGAACTTCTTATTTGAGCATTCTTTAGCAATTTTGCTCGAATGTTGCAACTTGCAGTAGTAGCACAGCTTTCACTTGTTGCAGATTTTCTTTATCTCAGAAACGATCAAAGTCTTATCTTGAATGATGATAATGACGAAGTTTAGATTCATTGACTCATCGAGAGATGAGAAAGAAAGAGACGAAGATACTGTCAAAACAACAGTTACAGAAGTGATGATCTTTAAACTCAAAGAATTACTGATCGATGCAGAGATGTTCTTGACTTTGATGAATGAGACAATGACAAAGACGAAGCGAGATTGACGATGCTTAAGCTGCTGAAACTCTTCATCGATGTCAGAGAATGCTTGAACTCATTGATGAAAGATGAATGATCAAGTTTCATCGAGATTTCATCAGAAGAAGATGATGACTTGAGTGAAATAATTGACATTGCGCTTCAGACAGTCAATCAATGAAAAATCTTTCATTAAAAAACATTCTTTCTTTTGATAGAAGAGATTGTAGTAATCGACAAAGCTATTCATGTCTTGCTTCAGAGTTTCGCGAAGATATAAATGAGCATCTTCTGTCTTGAAAGAATTGTCGCAGCAATGATGCAACTTGTGTCATCAATCTGCAAAGATGAAAATGATACAGAGATCATTGACTCGATATTGACTCATTAGATTGTGAGTCTTCTTATCTATGATGAGTCGTGACTCGACATAGACGATCTTGACTCGATGAGAGAGATAATGATCGTCGTTCACGTTCATGCGCTGTATCAAACTCTGCTTTCATGCATTCAATCGATCTTTGTTCTTCTCATACTCAGATATGTCAAGAAGCTTCTCGAATCTAGAAGCGATGAAGACAGCGACAGAGTTCGCAAAGAGATGAACGACAAGAAAAGATTGATTGTTCAAGATTTGTGCGATGATCTGAGCTATCATCACAAGAAACTGAGAATTCAATTCTATATAGACTGAAGAATTGAGAACGATGAACGAAGACGAGATGATAACATCATGTTGTCAAACTTGATTTTGAAGCTCTTGCATTGTGCAAAAAATCTTAACTGAATTTTCAATCACACTTTGAGTGAACTGTTCAACAGCATTCTCATCGTCGATCGAGAGATTGTAAGATGACTTCATTTGAGCGAAAGAATAACTAGATGAGATTTCAACGTATAAAAACGTTGCAGAAAGTGTAGATCTTTCATAATGTCAGAAACTGAGCTAGACTAAAGATACTATCAATATAGATGACTGATATTATTATTGCTTTGATAGAATCTAGATACAAGACAATACATCAGATAATGTACAAGACGAAAGACAAAGAGCAAAAGAAAAGAACGAAAGCTCAACTTTTATATACATGAATCGAGCAGAATCAAGACTAGACAGTAGTTCTATTGACTTAAGATTGCAAAAGTTCGCGCACACGACTGAGATGATCAAAACAGAATTGCTGAGACTAAATTAAAATGATGATGACTAGATTGATGACTTGATTCATTGAACTGCAAAACAGATTCAATGAATCGAGATTATTTAAAATATCAACAATTTATGTTCTAAATTGAGTTGATGATCTAACATCATGACAGAAACAGTGACTGAAATCTGAGTCAATGATAAAAAAGTTGAAGACATTTCTTTATATACATATAAATTTCTTTTCAACATGTAAATAAAGATCATTCATACACACACATTTTAAAATTTCATAATTTCATTCTACTAGTACTTATTTCAAATAAGTAAAATGTTTAAACATGTCATTGAGTTCAAGTCAACTCGTCAAGTTGATCGAGTTGAGTTGAAAGTCTGACTCAACTCAATTGAATTAAGTTGACTCTTCTCAACTCAAACTCAATGACAGATCTACTTTCTACTCATTGAATTACAATCTTATAGAACTCATCTTCAATGTATTAAAGATTTGAGTTCATAAACATTTTGACAAAACATGATCTCATTTTGAAAATATCTTTAATGACTTTTTTCATTACGTTGTTGAACGAAGCAAATGTAATAGATATTCAAGACAGCATTTCAAGCATTCAAATTATATTTTTGAGATAAATATCAGAGCTTTGAAATGAGAATTGAAGATAGAAAATCAGAAATTTGATTCAGAAATTTGACTTTATTTAACAACTCAGTTTTAATAAAGTTTTGATCTTACGTCAGATTGACTTGAAGAGTTTCAGATTTTTCTTAAATGCATGAGTCATTTCATCTGACATTTCTACTTGTATAGCAGTTCAATAAATAGCAGATGTTGAATCTGTCATATCTTTTAAATCATTTGTAAATCACATCTGAGCATTCACTATTAGTCTCATCTCTGCGAGCTTTTGTTTAATTATTTGACGTGAGATCTTGTTTATCTTTCAGACGAAGAACTGATTAAATATCTTCTTCATCTCTTTTGATTCTTCAATGAAGCTCGATCGCTGAGCTGTAATTGCAGACTGAGATGATAAAGAAGAAGAAGAAGAAGAAGAAGAAGAAGAAGAAGAAGAAGAAGATGAAGAAGTAGAAGTAGATTGAGATGATAAAGATTGCTGTCACTGAATAGATTGCAAAAACTATTGTCATGAAGAAGACTGTAAAGATTGTTGTCACAAGAAAGACTGTAAAAACTGTTATCACAAGAAAGATTGTGAAGACTGCTGTCATAATTAATAATACAATTGATAGAAAGAATAAATAAATGATTATTGTCATGATGATCATTGCAAAAGAAAAGATTACTGAAATGATGAATGAGATTCTGAAGCTTTCTGATTAGACTGATCGTCGAGTCGAGTTTCGAGTTGACATTTTGAATTCGACTCGATTCGAAGTCGAGTTGCTCACATTTTCAACTCGACTCGAGTCAAATTGAGCATATTTTCAACTCGACTTGACTCGATTCGACTAGAAATCGAGTCAATTCAACTCGACTCGCCAAGAATTTGAACTTGACGTCAAGAGCGCTAAGAATAGAAACATAGAACAACATGTTCGCTTGTTCTTTGCATTATCTTTTTGCATTACTCATTGCATCGTCTATATATTGCATTAGCTTCTCGCATTACTCATTACATCGTCTATATACTATTTTCAAGCTATTAACAACTACTGTTGTTAATACAAACTATTATATAAAATGTCTAGTTCGTTGACAACTTTCAATCTGTCTGACGAAAGCGTTTCGCATAGTTCATCTTCAGATAGTCTTTATTCTGAAGACTTTGCAAGTCAAGTTCAATGATCTATGAATTCTTCACATCATTCGAAAAAGATGAAGACTAGACAAGAAGTGATTGACAAAATTCAGCAGAATTTTTCACAGCTCAAGCTAAGAGAGAATAGCGAGTATGTTCAATGAACTTTGAATACAGATAGCTTTTTTCTACAATGATGATCTCAAATCTCTGTTGTCGAGAGTATTCAAAACAAGACTCAAAAAAAGATAGACAATTCGCTCTGATTCAAAAAGACTACAGGCGATAAGCAATCTGATATATGAAATCACTTTATACAGTTGACTTCGATTGTTGAAGAATTGTCTAAAATCTCATGCAAAATCTGCAATAAGATTATGAATCATTCTACAACTTTTGATAGCTTCAGCACATCTGTTATGAAAAAGCATCTTGAATCAGACTTTTGCGCAGCGACAGAGCGAAAACGCGAACACTCGCAATCACAAGTTGAACTGACTTTCGAACGAGTAAGTCATATCTGATAATGCAAATTGATAATGCAAAATTGACAAATTATTAGAAGAAAAGTCATACTGAATTAGTCTCTGTCTTCAATCAAGAGAATTGAGATAATCAATTATGCAAGATCTTTGTTGACTTGAACTTACTCTTTTGAATTGTTGACAACGAGTAATTTCGAAAGCTGCTACGAATGCTTCGTTCAGATTTGCAGATTGTGCATCGCACAAAGATGACAACTATGATTCTCTCACACTATAAGAAGATTTGTGATAAGATCAGATTGAATCTTAAAGAGTCACAACGTGTCTCTATTGCTTTGAACGCATGATCTAGTTCTCAAAGAGTAGCGTATCTAGAAGTGTTGATATACTGAATCGATATTGAATTTCAGTTTCGTGAACATCTTATTGAATTTACGTCCCTCGATATTGAGCATATCGATCGTCAATTAATGATAGAGCTAATGAAAATCTTGAAGAACTACGCTATTAAGAACAAGCTTTTTGAAATTGTTATCAATAATGCGAGCAATAATAGTATCTTGAAAGAGAAACTTGAAAAGATCATGAGTCGTCGCGAGTTTCGATGAAACAGAACACAAAATTTCATTAATTGCTTGACTCACATCATCAATCTTGTGACTCAAGATTTTATTCAAGCTTTTGAATTGAAAGCAATAGCGAATAATGTTATTATGCAATTAGAGAACGAGCAAATGTAAGATATTGAGATAAGCAGAGACTTATCTGTTGTGATCAAAAAGATATTGCTTCAGATGATAATGCAAAAAAGTAATGCATTTATTAATCATGTAATTAGATTTGCGCTTTGACGATAGCTATCAACGACTCTTCTCAGCGATTGCTTCGCTTCAGAGCTTTTCAAGAGCAGAATGACAACAGATTCAGAAAACTGATACAAGATATTTGCATTCGTTGAAACTCTACTTACTTGATGCTTCGTCAAGTGTATCAACTACGTGAATTTATTGATCTTTGAACAGAGAAATACTGCGAAGATTCAAAAATTGCAAAGATCAAACTCGATGAAAGCGAGTGATTCATGATTTTGCTTGTTGACAATCTATTAAATTCTTTCTATGAATGCACTTTAATAGTGTCACGAACAACTAATACAGATATTCACTTGAAATTTCAAATATTTGATGCTATTTTCAATCATCTTGAGCAGATTGAAAAGAACATAAGAAGAAGTACTTGCTTGTCGAGTGCTGTTATAGTAAAGACTTGCGAAAAAGTCTCAATCAAACTTGCGAAGTATTATGTCAAAATCGAAGACAGCGATGAAACAATATACAATCTTGCAAATATTCTGAATTCTATCATGAAGCTAAGTCTCTACAAGATTTGAAATGACAAAGACAATGAAGATACAGATCACAATGAAGAGTCTGTCAACTACGAGATCAAGTACAAAACAGAGTTCAAAGAGTATTTTCATCGTTATTATGAAGATTCAGCTGTCAATTCGAGAGCAGAAGCACAAATAGCAAGAAGTGATGCTGACGAGATAATGCATTATGATAATGCAATTGATCTTTTACTAACGATCTTGTAGTCTGTTGCAACTGTCAGAAGATCATTGCTTCGACAATCTTAGTGTGCTCGTTCTTCTCAAGGCGAAGATGATTGATATCTTCGCACTGATGTTATAGATGAGAAATATTTGATCTGACAATTTTGAAAAGACAATGCTTCGAATTTTTCTAAGTTGACGCAAATGACTAAAGATGTTCTTTCATGCTCGATATTCTCGATAAATATTGAGCGAACTTTCAGTTTTGCTAGAAGAGTATGTCGATGAGATCGATCACAGATGAGTTCGAAAACGATGAAACAAATAATGCTGATGAAGTATTACAATCGAACTATGAATTTGAATTCAGACAAGACTATTACTGAGTTCTGAGATATTTATCGCAGAGAGAAGAATGATGATCAAAAGATCAATGAATCTGCTAATTCATTTCGAGTATCTTTGAAGATTGTTCTGACACAGATTTATTCATAGATTTGCAATATCATCTCATCTATTAAAAGTCTTGCATTTAGAGCAAGTACTTATTAGAAGTACAATCGAGTCAATGCACAAGAATAATGTGAATGTGATTTCAAGAATTACACTGTCTATCTAATTGATGAAGACAGACATTTTCTAGTCTGTCTTGAAAAACATGACATCAAGATTCATCATGAGATTCTTTATAAATCTCATATCTCTATCTTGAATGATGACGCGTTTGACATGAATTGTTGTCAAGTTGATGTCTGCATAGAGCAAAATGTCAATGAAAATTCTACAACAAGAGTGATAATGCGAAAGAGTAATGCACTTACTTTTCATAAAAAAGCACATAAAGTCTTCAGTGACTTCTTGAAGAGCACTCAAGACAGAGCGCTGAATGCAATAGTCATATGATAGCATATTTTTGCAAGCACAGTCGTGCACAATCTTTCTCACAAGTCGTTCGAAGATCATTTTGAGAATGAGATTTTCGACTGACTTCTGATATTTTCAAATCTTGCGCAATGCAATCATTTCTGATTTGTAGCGTCTTTTAGTTTTCTGTTGCAAAGCATTAGCATGTCAGTCAATAATGCATTACTCATGTGCATTATCTTTTTAGTAGATTCAAAGACTGAAGTAGTTTCTTTGATAGCATAACTGTCAATTGAATTCATTGATTTCTTACGTGCTGATGAACGTGCTAAAAATCAACTTGTCAGCAATAGACAAGTCATATTGCATTATCAGTATGCATTATCTTTAATACGCTTGATGCATGTCATAGTCTATGATGTCTATCAAGAATTCAAGATTCAAGAATAATTGTTTTGATTTTGATGTTTGAATGTATTATTTCTTGAAGCGTTGATTACTAAATTCTAAAATCATAAAATAATTCAAGAAATAGTATGAAAAAGTGAAAAAGAAATTGCAAGAAATATTGAATATGTGTTAAGAATAATAATTTTTTTTTTCTGTTGCACTCAAATTCATCTCACTTGATGAGTTTTTCCCTTACTTTACAAAATCTTCTACAAGTTTCATATTCTATCGAACTACTCAAATTTCATCAATACTATGACATTATTCAAATGCATTATCAAGAGAACAATGTTGACTTCAACAGGTAATTTTCACTCTGTTCGACGATTCAGAAATAATTCTTCGTCAAAATCAAGTCATCTCACTTGATGAATTATCTTCTACTTTACAAAATTCTCTACAAGTTCATATTCTATTGAAATATTCAAATTTCAACGATACTGTTGCATTATTCAAATGCATAATCAAAAGAACAATGCTGACTCTAACAGATAATGTTCACTCTATTCGTAAATTCAAAGTCTATCGCAAGTCGAAATCGTGGTGAAAATTGGTTCAATGAGATCAAAGAACACTACAAGCGACAGAACAATGATTGTGTAGCTCTGTTTAAACGACTACACAAACTTAAACTCATCAACGTTTGAAAAGAAGCGAATGAGATCGACAAAGCAGCGATGAAAGACAATGTAAGAGACGAGATAGAAGAAGAGCGCAAGAATAAGAAAATACATGATAATGCATCTCAGTAATGCAATACTAGATAAAGCGCTGATCTGTTTATAGTCGAATGCTTCGAGTCGAAAATCAAACGTAAAGTCGATGCTGAGATTGTCGCTGAGACGATAAAGCTTTTCAATATAACTGCTGCGACACAAGATGCAAATACAACGACAGAGAAAATTGCTTTGAAAGCAACGAAGATATGCATTATCTGTATGTATTATCTCTCAGTTGTAGAAACTAATATCAATTTTAGAAGACAACAACAGACGAGCTGAACGTGAGCGAAGAGATATCAAAATTTATGATTTCTATAGTTCATTTAATTCAACAAAGAATTCTTCATCATGATGATCTGAAGAAGTTAAAGCAGACTGACGATATTGATTCTATGACAGCTTTTCAGAATTTTACAACAGAATTCGTCACTCTCTCAACTGTCAAAGAACGAGAAATTCAGAATTCAATACATGCAATAAATTCTAATTCAAATGATCTCATCATAGTAGAAAACGATGACGCAGAGATGTGTTATGAAGCAAAGAAGAATGAGAAGAAACTACAACAGAATGAATATGAGATTATCAGTAGTGAGAAGAAAGAGAATAATGAAAGTGAAAAGAAAATAATAGAGCTGTTCAACTAGCGAACAGCACTTATCTTACTTTCTAAGTTCTAATCATAATTCATAATCTTATAAATTCATTGTGCATTATCTTTTTGCATTATCTTGAAGAGTGTTCGATAGAAAGTCATGATGAGAATCATGAAGTCTTCATGATGAAGACTGTTTGATCAAGCTATTTACATCTATCTAATATCTTGTCGAGTCGAGTCGAGTTGTCGAATCGGATTGTCGAGTCAAGCTTTTCAACTCGACTCGAGTTCTCGAGTTCAACTTCTCAATTCGACTCGACACTTTTTCAAAAAAATTTCAACTCGACTCGACGCGATCAGTCTATTTCTGATGTGAGTTCATTCGTTCTATCTAAACAATCATTGTCTCACTCATTTGCATTTTCATTTGCTGTTCATTGAATCTCATAAATCTCGTCATAAAATCTTTCTTTTTCACTCGCTTTGCTTTGATGTTCAATCTTTTCTCATGTAAATCTGATCAATGAGACAGCGAGATAACAGAGCTCTGTTTATCACTTCAAAAGTTATATAAAAAGATAGAAGATCATTCAATGCTGATGTTTGCTTCGTTGTTAAATATCATTTTATCTCATAAAGATTGCTGAGTGTGATTCATATTATAGTGCTTGTTTGCAAAATTCACGAAACAGAAGTCATTCTGATTTCTACAATGTTCATCATTGCATTGTCAGCAATTCAGCAATGCTTTATCAAAATTATTGATGTCAGCAAGTGTATCTGCTTTGATTCAAGCTCAATTCAAAAGTTGATTGATACAAGTGTGTCTTTGATGAAATTTTTCATTAATGTCAGAATTTTCAGAAACAATCTCAACAAATCTTTTACAAGTAAACTTTTCAATCTTCACGTTGATTTCTATCTTGATTGTATAGTTAGTAACTTTCTTCTCAGTCAAAGCGAGTAAAATCTTCTTTCATTCTAACTCATTAAAATCATCAATAAACTGCTGCTTTCAAATGGCTTTTGATTTATTAACTTTGATGATGATTATTCAATTAGTGATAATTCAGTTCTTGATATCATCATTTTTGATCTTAATAATCTCATTTAAAATCTCTTCAAAGCTTCAGATCTGAAACTTCAAAGTCAGCATCTGAGCAATGTGATTAAATCATTCAAGTCTTTAATTTACATGAAGACAGATTGATATAAACAGCATAAAATCATTAATTCGATCTTCAAACTTCATAGCTTTAAGCTCAGAAATAAACAACTTATTTATATCTTTTCTAGTCTGATGATTCAGATGACGACAATGTATAGTCTCTTGTTCATCATGCTCATTGATTTCTATCTGTTATAAAGTCTCTTCACAAGCTTTATTGTCTTTCAATCTTCAAGCAGCATTAACTCAATTCTGTTGTTCTTTTTGATGCTTTGCACACGCAGCAATTTCTGCAGCTGAAAAAGCTATTGATTTTTCATCTTTATCTTTAGAAATGTTGAGTTCATTCTCTCAATATTTAGAACGTGACAATGATGAGAGTGAATTAAATCATGAACATCTTAGTGAAGAAGATTCAGATTGTTGAGAAAGTGAAAACAACTGAGATTCAGAAGACGAGAATTGTTAATAAGTTGAAAACAGTTCAGAAGATGAAGATTGTCAAGAAGTTGAAGACAATCAAGATTCATTTACATTCAATGAAATGAAAGTTTATTTATGATGATGATCAAAGAGAACAGCTCAATCGAGAAAAGCAGCTCAATCAGTAATTTTCAACTGTTCAGTTTGAGTCATTGATTTTCTACGTCTTTCAAATGCTTTAAAGAAAATGAAAGAGTTATTTAAAGATAAATTTTAACTTCAACGTTGAGACATTTGAAATAAAAATGATTACAAGAACGTCAAAAACATCAACAAATAAAGAGATCTGAATAGCTTCAATTTTGAGCAATTAAGAAAGCAATGAGATTTAATTTCGAATTTCTCATATAAATGAATCATCATGAGACAAAGTGAAAATGAATGTCAAGAATTCTAAATCTTTCTGCATATGCTAATAGCTGAGTTACTACAGTAGAGTCAATAATTAATATGTTTGAGTCAACTTAAAACTGTAAGATACTTAAGTATTTACATTGCAAGCATGAAATTATCAAATAACTAAAATCATCAACAGTTAAACTTTAACATTAAATATTGAATTAATGACTAGTTATTGCAATCATATAATAAATTTTGATTTGATTTGATTTGATTTGATTTGAATTCATACACTCTTGTGACATCAATTTAAACTCGACTCATGAGAGAAACTATGCTATGTGTATTGAATGAACAAAATTCTCTGAGAAAGAAAATCGCTCATCGACTACATGATGACTTCACGTCATCGAAACAATAAAATTGACATTATGTTATCAGTAATGAATCTATAGCTTCTATTCAGCGTATGATGCTTGAGTAAACTCTTGATGAAAGTGTCTGTGCTGTTTAATTATGACACATCATCTTTGCTTTGCTTTTCATTGACAATATTCTATACAAATGATGTTTCAATTCGATTCTTGATTCAAAGATGAAAGATGTTTTCTTTGCACTTGTGATGCTCATGATTATAATGTCAAAAACTGTGTTCTCTTGCTCAATGATTATCATTCATTGAGCAGAGAAATATGTGATGAAAGAAAGACACATATGATGAGAAGATAAAGTGTGATTGTATTAAATAATTTTATTCTGCTCTTGATTTGACTTATGTCACGTAGACATTGAATAGATTATTAGTATAAATGTGCAATCATAATCATTTGATGCATGATTCTGATCAATAGTAGAGAATGCATTCTGATCATTCTCATGAGTTCTCAATTTTTCACATAGATAGATGTATGATCTGACATCAAGTAAAGAAGATGAACTTAAGTTCTTTCAATATATTGTTACGATCCTAGCTACGCATCTTCGTTGATAGCTATGTTGATGGCTATGTTGATGACTATGTTGATGGCTATCCTGAGGACTATCGCCGATCGCTCGCCGCTAGAGCATAGGCTTGTTCCGAAGTCAATCCTATTCAGAGTTAGCTTATGTTCTTCTGAGTCATATAGATAGTCGGCCCTTCCCTTCTAGATACTTTCCTTCCTTAGCATTTATATACTCGTTACATTACACTCATATGACTCGCTCCATGCTGGCCCCTAACATATATCAACATGATCAACGAGTCATTACTTCTTTGAACACTGTAATCACGACTTTCAGACTCATCATCTGAAATGATTATTTTATCTGATATCTTTTCATCAATTACTTGATGACACTGTTGATGTGATGAAGATGTTTCGATATCAATGCAGTCAATGAGTCGCAAATTCTTCAATCACTTGTAATCACAACTTGCAGACTCTTCATCTGAGTTGTTTATTTCACTAGTAGTATCTTTTCATCTTTTATGGTCAACTTGAAACTTAATTTAACAATCAGTTTAGTTCAAATGATGTTAAAATGTTGCGTGATCAGAAAAGCTGTCATACAGAATTTTCATCTATGTAATAACATCTCTTCTAACAGTCACAATTAATCTACGAAGAAGATTAATAACATGTCAATGTCAGTAAAAGATGAAAAGATACTACTAGTAAAATAGTTGATTCAGATGATGAGTTTGAGAATTATGATTGCAAGTGATCAAAGAATTCATGACTTGTCAACTGCATTGATATTGAAACATCTTCATCACATCAATAATGCTGTCAAGTAATTGATGAAAAGATATCAGATAAAATAGTTGAATCAGATGATGAATCTTGAGTTTGTGATTACATGTGCTTGAAGAAGTAATAACTCGTCAATCACGCTGATATACTGAAAGAGCTTGAACTCATCTTCTTTACTTGACATCAAGTCATACATTTATCTACATGAAAAATTGAGAGTGCATGAGAATAATCAGAATGCATCTCTACTATTGATCAGCTAAGCATTAAATGATTGCAATTGCACATTTATATTAACAATTTATTCAATGTTTATGTGATACAAGTCAAATCAAGAGAAGAAAAGAATTATTCAATACAATCATATTTTATCTTCTCATTATGCACATCTTTCTTTCATCACATATTTCTCTGCTCAATGAATGATAATCATTAAGTAAGAGAACATAGTTTCTATGTTACAATCATAAACATCATGAATGCAAGAGAAACATCTTTCATCTTTGAATCAAGAATTGAATCAAAACATCATTGTATAAAATATCATTAATGAAGAGCAGAGCAAAGATGATGTGTTACAACAATAAACAGCACAGACATTCACAAAAGTTTACTCAAGCGTCACATGCTGAATAGAAGCTATAGATTCATTATTTGATACATAGTCTTAAAACTTATTGTTTCAACAACGTGAAATCATCATGTAATCAACGAGTAATTTTCTCTCTCAGAGAGTTTTGTTCATTTGATACACATAGCATAGTTTCTCTCATGAGTTGAACTTAAATCGATGTCACAAGAGTGTATGACAGTATGAATTCAAATCAAATCAAAATGTATGCATGATTAAATATAACTTTTTTTAAGATGCAGAAGAAATATTCTCTTTTGAATCAAAAGTACAAGAATGTTTCATGATGATGTGATTAATGTTTCTTTGTAAATTGCTATCATGCTATGTATTTAGTAGAGATTTGATGAGAATCGCGTAATTTGATGTCTTACGACTTTTTTCTTTATGAGTCTCGACTAGCTAAGCTAATGCTAATCAGGTCTAGCTTTCATAATTGTCGCATTAAGCGAAGAACATCGAAGTGTTTGCTTGGTTCTCAGGTGTCAGAAGTAAGCTGACTCGCGAGATCTGTTCGATACTAACCAACACGCTTGAGTTGCACATATTCAAGACGTTGGCTCTCATCTTCATGTCAACAGCAGTGCCTTCAACTAGTCTGGCTCCTCTGCTCGAGGGGCTTCTGCAATACCTCTCCCCTTACAAAGTAGTAGTCTGCACATCTTGCAGATATGCAATTCAACCCAAGGCAATCGCACGACATCTCAAAGAGATACATCGGATAAAACGCTCGGACCGACAACCTTTCATGCAACATGTGGAGAAATTCGAGCTTGCGGAGCATGAGCTCGTGATGCAATACATACCCGGCCAGTTTCCTGTTCCATTGCTGCCCGTCCAAAGCGGGCTGCAGTGTAGATCCCAAGATTGCTCATATCTGTGTGTGACGGAGAAGCGCATGAAACATCACTGGCTTGCTGTTCATGGGAGGCAAGGACTGGCGGCATGTGATTGGCAAACAGCACCCCTCCAAACTTTCTTCAAAGGAAATTTGTTGCGGTACTTCACAGGCACGCCATCAGGAAAGCCTGCCGAGAGGATTACAACTCAAATTGCCTATCAGAATAAAACCCAGGAGTGGACTGTATACAATCAAAACAGTTTTCAATGAGAATCGCTAACCAGAACTGCAGGAACAGCTTCCAGACGCCAGCCTCTCTTCCCCTTCAACCTCCACAACTTGGTCAAGAACTCTCAATGAATCAGACAAGTTAATAATGCACCACTATACCACCCATACATGGCGAGCCCTTGCTAACGATGAGAATACGCGGCAAATGTGGCACGTTATAGTCCCACAGCTTGCTTACCAACATGAATATCTCATGCACGCTCTCATGGCCTGTACTGCACTTCACATGGCCTATCTCAATCCAGATCAGCATTCAAAATTGACCATTAAAGCCAGAACACATCAGGATCACGCGATGCCGCTGTTTCGCGCCGCAGTTCCTAGCGTGGAAAGCGAGACTTGTGATGCGGTTTTCATATTTGCCCGCCTGCTGACCATTACTGCTTTCGCCTTGGATGAGCGCTTATTTATGGCTGGGGACGAAGAGGATAAGCTGCCAAGTTGGCTCTTCTTCATTCGCAGTGGCTGTGAGTGATTAAGCTTTCGGAGCATCTTTGTTCTTTTTCATGAGGGTTCAGGAGTTATGGAGTAATTACTCCTGCTCGAGAACATTTAAAGCCCCAAGCCACCATTAATACTCTTGAAACCTAAGTAAAGAGGCACCGCTAACTCGGCAATGTTGCAGGTACCATGCTCTGCGATGTCTGGGGTCAAATCGGGACAGGGCCTGTCAGATACCTGGCCGAGTCTTGGGAAAACCTAGTTGACATATCCAAATTCCCTGATGAGCCACTGCTCGATTATTTCCTGGCGATTCCTCCCGACGACTGGCCAGAAGAGGTGCGAGTGCCATACAACGATTCTGCCCTCGCACTAGCGCGTACCTTCTCCTGCATGTATGCGCTGGATGAGAGAATCACCACGTTGGATGTTGTACGCTTCTGGCCGATCCGGAATTCTGTCGAATATGTCGAGCTGCTCAGCAATTGGCATCCGGGCGCCTTGATTCTTCTGGCGCATTACTGCATCGTGTTGCATCGAGTGGGAACGAGGACTTGGTACCTTGAAGGTAGAGCTGCAAGCATGCTTTCTACGATCGTGCGGCTACTCGATCTCACATGGCATCGGTATATCGAGTGGCCATTGAGCGAGGTGGGACTTCCGCCATCGACCAAACGAATGATTGATGAGTTGCCAATTGGGTCACTCGCCCTTTCCGGCAATATTAGCTCCTCGCTGGGTGGTGGTCTTGACTGTTGAGGCTTCTCATGGAGCCTGGGATCAGTGGCGGTCCAGTGGCCATGGTGAGAAAAAATGTCTCCATTGCACTTTTTTACAAGTGTTTTTGACCCAAGAATAACCTGCGCATTAAGTTCAGAAAATGAAATATAAAAATATATATCTTCATGTTAGATAACTCCATGTGAGGGTTAAGGCGTATTCAGAACTTGTGGCGAACGGGAGTCAAGTCGAGTCGATAGATTTTTATATATCTAACAGATACAAGAACACATGCTTTTGGTTGTTCGGTTGTTTGTCTTGAATTGTAATAGTACACTTCTCGGTATAAAGGAAAATCAACTTTTATTTCTTTTATCCTTGTCGACGACATACCCGGCGAATTCAAATTCCCAGAGAGGAGAGCGTTAAGTACTACTACACGCCCGCGAGGAAGGTTTAACCCTAAATGAAGGCACGATAATAACATCTGCATCTACGAGCAACACTTTCTCCTTGGGCAAGTTTTTATACACCCAGGTACCAACCTACTAAGCAGGTAGTCAAAAACAAGGGAGTTACAACCGAAGCACTTTACTTTTCCTATTGTTTACTAGATACCACACAACTCTATTACAATTTTATATATCGTCTTTTGTTCTAAGAGGGCTCTCTCTACACATCCTCTTCACGGCAGAACTTGAATTAGCAACGCATGCTTTGCTCTTTCGCTCAATTCATCCCCGCATGGGTATTCTACCGAAGTACTTCTTCATTGTCCCATGAATTTCGCGGGCCTAGCGCTTTTACCGAATACTGCCAGTGGCTTGGCATGATGAGTGCAAGGTTGGCATATCGATGGAGCTAGGTAGGTATATACTACATAGTGCTCCTGCTCCGAGTTTTGAGGGTTTTGTAATCTTCTTAAGAGTGAGATACTAATACTATCAGCGACTGAATCGCTACTACCATACTACCATACTACCACGCACAGCTTCAGCACCAGCTTCTAGAGAGCGTAGATATTACGCTTAGAGAAGCTGTGTTAGCCATAAAAAAAATTACAAAGTCGTTATATTGAAGTGAGAGCAAAATTCACTATTATCGAATACAGACGAAAGTCTTATATGATTGAACTTATAATATCTCACTAGAAATGAAGCTACAAATATGAGTAATAAGAAAACTCTCAAAAGCTTATCTGATATAATCAGTAGCTCATGATGTTGAAGATAAAGCTATGACAATCTTCGTCTATAGAGTCTGAGAGACACGCTAGCAAAGTTTTCACCTTCGCTCTTCTACATAGACTTCTGTTCAGCTTCAACCTTCATATCAATATATCATATATATTCTCATACGACCTTCAGTTTCAAGACATGTCAGATCTTTGAAAAATCAGTGTGTCGCATAGTCGAATTCAAAACATATCGTTCAACCCTAATTTCAGTCGAAAGATGTGAAGCATAGTATTCGCAAGCGTAAAATGCGGGGGATTGAAAGCGAAATAAATGATTTGAACACCGAGTAATGCTAGCGCTTCTGCTGCGTCGAAGCTTATTCACATCTTCCTTTCAAGAACCTATTGATACTTTGGAATTTTCTTTTTCAGAACTTTGTTGCTTCAAAAAAACAGGATTTCATTCCACATTAGAATTGAGGGGTTTATTAGATATTGTGATGCTAGAACGAGAAGGGAAGAAGAGAATTGCTACGAAGAAAGGCGCAAAGGAAGTGATGATGCTGAGTTGCACCGTTATCTGTCATTGTTTAAAACTGAAGTTTCCTACTAAGATCATAAGAAATTTGAATATCAACAAACTGCAGAACAGCTCATGATTTTTGGAATTCTAATAAGGGAAGAATAGGTACGTCAAATTAAGATGGCAAGGCCGAGGGGATAGGTCACACCCCGTGGTATTTTTCTCAAAAGAATGATTGGTGAGACTTGCATTTATTCCCCGCTATCTCTCCAATGTTCCTCTTCGCTCTGGTCGACAGTTTCAGCGGACTTTTTTTTATGAGGGCGTGCCAAAGCACAGAAACAATACGATTGGCATGAGAAAGACAGAGACGCAGTCGTTACCACGCAGAATTAGACCCATCATACTGGTTATTTCCCTCCGCCTTCTCCCAACCCTTGACGAGAACCTTTGGGAATTGCCCATTCAATTCCTGCCCCGGTCTAAAAATAATATCCAATGAAGCCTTAGCGCCCTCCTCAGCGGTCAAATCTGCCATCTCGCCGCCGCCCAGATCGGTTTTCATCCACTGAACAACAATTTCAGTATTCTGTGTTGTAGAGAGAATGGAAAGGGTACATACGCCTGGGCTGAGTGCCATGAATGTAAAGCCTTCCTTTTCGTAATCGAGAGCGTACTGGACGGTCAGGGAGTTCATGGCTGCTTTCGAGATCTTGTAGGCTGGGGCGGGGAGGTAATGGACAGAGCGAGATTGCGTAATGGAGCCCAGGGTGGTTGAACTTGGTCTTGTCAGAGCTTAGAAGGGGTTCAAGGGTGGATTGTCGTCTTACATGTTGGCAACTTTCTTCTGGGTGCCCTTCTGCAGAAGTGGGAGAAATGCTCTAGTCACCCAGTGGACGCCAAGGACATTGATGGTGAAGCTGTCTACGAGATTATCCCTGAGTACGGTTAGCCGGTCGATCTCCTGACACGTTTGGATGAAGAAAAGCTCACATTGATTTAACTCCGTCGGAAGCGTATTGGCATACTCCAGCATTGTTGATCAAGACATCTAGTCCCTTGCCTTTCAAGTTTGCTTCGACTTCGGCTACTGCTTGCTTTATGGATGCTTCGTTGGTGACATCGAGTTTAACAACAACGACTCGACCAGGCGACTTTTTGGCGAGCTCCTCTAGCGCGGGGACATCTCCTCGTGCAGTTGCAAAGACTTTGCTGACGTCTGAGGCTGGGTAGGACGCAAGTTGGCGGGCGAGTGCTAGTCCGAAGCCTCTGGAGGCGCCAGTGATGAGATACGAAGCCATTGTGATTGTGATGCTCAAAGACGGATGGCGTTGTAAAGTGTTTTGCTTGATCTGAGGGCGAGGGTGAAGAGTGAGGAGGAGTGAGGATACTATTTATGCCACCAGCAACGCACCGGCCAATTGGCGGGGAGTACGTGGAAAGGAGAAAGGACGCTGGGCATTCAACGTCATCAGCGGCCGATCGACAATCGAATCAAAACGAGTAAGCGCCGCGATATACGGAGTTAACGCGAGCCCCCTCATGCTTCGTGCTTACTCTAGCTAGAGTAAGATTGTGGGGTTAGGTTGTTATCTTAGGGCTGAAATTGATTTGTGATCCAGAGATCGGCATAGAGATTAGGATTGATCGGCCTCGGAGGATGAGTTTTCCGGTCCGTGCCACGAGGAAGAGATCTTGATCTAACCCTTTTTAGTGTTTTGATTTAGGGCTGATTGACCGTGCCTAGGTAATCGTGGCCACCACTATGCGACGCGGTAGGGGGCCCCGCGTCGCATAGTGGTGGCCACGATTAGTTGTTGCAGTGCCATTACACTGCCCGCTACCCTGGTTGGGGCTAGCGCCAATTGCCGCACAAAACCTGGATAGCTTCCTGCTGTAGAATACACACCTTTAGTCAATTATCAGATCTACACTTCATCAATATACATATATTTACATTCTACTGCATCTCATATATCAACACAGACTATGTTATGTAAGAAGTCTTTCGCTACACTTTGCAGCAGACAGGCTATACAACGGCATGTAGTATTCTGTAACATAACGATGTTCCTCAGCCATAGGTAGAATGAAAGACTTAGATATGTCACGTGGTTGAAGAGAAGTACTTGTTGCCTAAAGTAAATGAACGCGACTGTAAGTTTTCAATTTTCTTTCTATAACATTATTCTGTATTTCTCATAATAAAATTATTATTCATTGAAATTTTTGATACGTAAGTTGTTGTCATAAATACTACAGCTTTGTCTCATCGTCACTCACGTTCGCTCGTGTTTCACGCTGTTCAGAATTTTTTAGACTGCTGTGCATGATTCGTACTATATTTTTCGACTGTTGTTGCCTCGGAACCAGCTTCGCGTATTGAATGTCTGTCTCAGCCCACGTCTCGCACATGCTCATAGAGTCATAACGAACACTCCTGGCAAAGCTCCTGTCTGCCTTGCGAATCAGGTAGACCTCTGTCACAAGTAAGCCTCGTGATGTACACAGTACATTCCATGCAGAGCCACTTTCACAGCCCATGTCTCATACACACTTTCTATCTACGGGCTTGTTCTTGAACACATATACCCTCGGAATTCCGGGGTTCTATCTTCGAGAGTCTCTTTACTGCTCTTGTCGACTTTCCTACTTACGTCAAAGCGAGAAAAAATCACCTGTCATTTTCATTTGCATGAAAGATCTACGGTTGAAGATCGAGGTTTGACTGCTCATGTGCTTTTCAGTAAAGTGATACTAATAAATATAGGCGCTAGGAGAAAATCTGCCCAGACTGGTCGCTCTGTTAAAAACACTAGGTCCCGGACTCCTTGATGAAAGCAACTACGAAACCTTCCTTCAAGGACCCAGATCAGGTCCTTTTCCCGTCCTACACGATGCCGCATTTTGGGAGCCAAAATTGAACGAGGGACATCTACTCGCAGCGATGACAGTTGTTCAGATCTAAGTTGTACGCTTGGCTTACCACGACTAGATCGCGTCGCAGTGGGAGCTAGGGTCAGAACTCTCTCTGTTGGAAATTCCGTATCTTTTATTGATAGCCCTTGGTATGGACGTGTTTCCAGTGGGCGCTTTGCGACCGTTTGAATCATGGGATGTGGTCGAGAGGGGGCTCATTGGTTCATTATACGATATGCCAGACCGTACCCTGAGTCACGCAGAGCAGTCATCTTTGGCAACGAAGCTAGAACGCCAGCATCATAGACTTCGATGTTCGTTATCAATTGTATGTCCTGAGGTTGACTTGGTGAGATGACTCTGCCACTTGATATGGCTAGTTCTGACTTCCAGAAGTGTGTTGCAGGCGCCTTGTTACCAATATTTTGCCAGATGTTCAACGAGCAGCAGGAGCGAGTCGTGATGAACAAGTATATCTGAAAGTCTCTTGAGAGCTGCAGTGTAAGTGACTGTAATAGTGGATATCTGCGCGAAAAGTTCCCGTCCTTCGAAAATCTCGATATCGGACTTCTTTCTTCCTTGTAACTTTATACCTGGAGGTCATCGACAATACGAGTAGACCTATCGCCGATTTGTTTCTGTGGGAGCTTGAACCGGTCGAAGCTCTCATGAAGCAGATCTTGATGGACCTATTTCAAGAACCAGATAGTGCGCCTACAGAGATGTGCATGGTCTTGGCATCGCTCTTGGCGCTCTCTGACACCTTCTATCTTGGAATGTACCGAACAAGTCGACGCGGTGGATGTCTCATGCGCTCACCATACCAGCGTCGCCCAATATCGACATTCTTTCAATGGATGCAAGACTCTTCTCAACTTCATCTTGGCTGAAATGTGATTGAGACGTTGATCTGCTCATTTCAGGCTGTGTATTGCCCCAGAATAGATGGTACTGCTGTCCCAGCGATGCATGCCTTTTCGGATAGCGTCAAGCCAGCAATTCAAGGCTCCTCGGTACCAGACCCATATTATCAGTACTGGAGACAACGTCAGAGGCGTCATTTATCGGTCAAAGCAGAGGAGGTATTGAATTCTGAGACCCACCGGACACAATGGCGATGGTGGACGTAGAGGAAGCGATGGGGACAGTGAACTCGACAGCGGTGGACACAAAGGACTTGATGAATGAGACAAAGCGCACATGGTTCCCGCAAGGCCCAGATGGATCTCTGTCCCTTGTCGATATCAATTCCGACGAGCTGTCTTTAAAAACAATAGAAAGCGTCCATGAGGAGCCTCCACCAGCTTACTTACCATCTAGTCTCTCCGAATCTCATGATAAGCGTCGCACGCAGGTCTCGAAGGCGGATGTCGGGCAAATTTCATCGGAAAACCCAATGGAAGAGTCATCACAGACGCTCGCTCGAGGGAATGCTCAATGCGACTCTATTGGGCAAAATCAAATTGCTCCAAGGAAAACTTGGCTACGAAGATTTCTCAGATTTTTTCGGTTGAGCCTCTGGCTCCTGATTTTGGCATCAGCCGATTGCTGGACAACTCGGCGACTTATTGTATAGGACGTCAAGAAAAACTGTCCCTCGCTCCAGGAGGGTCCGCAGACTATATCACAGTTGGTGAGGTTGATGGCTACGCGTAGATTAAGAGTTGAATTTGGACTATCGTGGTTTTGTTACACAAAGGAGGGGCAGAAGAGTACATTCGTGTAGTTCAAGACAGAAAATTTGAGATAATATCATATGGGTATCGATCAAAGCGAAAGCATCAGCACGGAAAGTTCAATCAATTTCGCTTTTCATCAGTACGTCTGCCAACGCAGCCTTTATGATGCACACGTGACACTCAGCAGTGCGCCCAAAATGGCTTACTTGTAGAAATCCAGTAATGGCCCCCAGGGGACTCCAGAAGTTGCTTCCTCAGGAGGCATAGGTTCTTATATGAAGATGAACACACCTCAAAGACATTGGCAAAGAGCTTGAGCGCAGAGGGTGCAAGAAACAGTCATATGATAAGCAAACTTCAGGTATGGGAGCATTCTTAAGGTGCAAGACGGCTCAGATCGTATCTGCATTTCGACAGATTGGACACTTATCTTCTACGCCATGAGGATACCGCAGACAAATGGCGCACAATCTCAACCGATCCCCCCCGTCATCAATGATACTGCGTCAGCAAGACGAGAACATTGATGAATTGCAGAGTACGTTGCAAGAAGCCGCTGTCTCTGGTCGAGAGAACCTGCGCCCCTACTATTACGTTTTCCACGAGAGAAAGATAGGCAATGCCGAAAGTGAGGGTGACGTGGTTCTCGAACATTCGCACTGTTCTGGGAATTTTCCGTCCTGTACGCCATCTCCACGTACGGATTTCAGTTGGACTTGGGATGTTGGGACAAGCGAGCGGTATCCACAGGGAGACTGGGAGAGCCAAAGCGGATGCTGTCGAAGTCATTAACGCTAAGCGATGTAGGGTCGGCCGCCCGGAGGAAAAGCGGATCTGGAGAGTAATATAATTCAAGCAAGAGAAAGAAAGGAAGGCCGTCGCTCAAGCGGATCAAGTTCAGCAGAAAGAGCCGAGATAGGGGGGAAGACGATAACGAAGGGACATGGGCATAAGGCTTCTTATGGAATCCTCAGGCAATTTAGCGTTGAGACACATGGACCGAGGGACCAGTGCTAGACATTTAGTAGCAACTTGTTTCTATTGACCGCATCCGATCAACAGGTTTCACAGCGGCATAAATGATAGTACAGGCACAGCATCAGATTTGTTCGCAGTGCATGAGATAGAATAGACGTTGGCCCCAAAAGCCGCCAGATTTAAGCTTATCAAATGGCTAAACAATCCCATTCACTTCTCATCTCCCAGACCTATCCCCAAATTCTGGAAAGATTAAGCTGGTGATGTCGTCCGCCTCGATAGTACAAAGCATGTCCAGAGGGAGAGGTAATTTTGCCCTTCTGCGCGTATAGTGAGTGTTGCTTGACACTCGCATCTGCCAAGTAGGGGGTGCATGCTTTGCAAAACTCCTAGTTCGATTCTTGCTGGCAAATCAGCTCTGTTTGATTGAATCAGTCTCGATACGCGATTCGAGCTGTCCAAATGCAGCTTGAAACATGCAGAGAGCCATGCTCCTGCTTATGCCCTATATTCCCGCCGCTTGTGAACCCGTGCCCCTGTCAAGACGTGAATGATAGCTCTGGTTGAGATGCCTCATCAGGGGTCTCGGTATAATATATGTCATCAGTGAATTGCAAGAGGGACGTCGCGTTTGTGATTGATTCATTCCCCGTCATTGAATCCGAACCAAAGGTGATGTTCGTCACATTAGAGATGGGTAGAATCGGCGTCGGTCCATCCGATAGAATCGTTGTATTCGTTTCGAGGAGGCCCACCCTGTTGTGAAATACTAGCCGGGGAAAGTTCAAGCATTTTTGATAGATGCCTAGACAGCATTAGATACCTTCGGCGAGGTAATGAAAGTGATAAGAGAAGAGCGTATGATCTGGCGAATCTGGCGTTTCATGAAGGATACAGAAAGAAAGTATCCCAAAACAGGACCGACAAGATGGCAAGAAGACTTACTGAAAACATAATAGACGTAACTACTCGGATTCGTGAGCGCTGTTGTGGTATCCAGAAGCAGGCAGTCATTCACTAGGTAGTGTTCCTGACGGTGTAGTGTGATTTCTGGGGTGGGAAAAACGGAATCTGCATAATAGTGTACGATTTCGTGTAACAAGATCGCGACCTGTTGGGATCAAGCCAGTTTGGCAAATTAGCCATAACGATGCTGTGACATCAATTCATGAAACGTAAGATCTACAACGTACCTGGGTGTCAGTGAATGTGCCTCCAAGTTCTGTGTACCTATTTGTTGCACCGTGTCCTTGTGACATACACTGGCCGGGTGAAGGCATAAACACCTTGGCAAAAAAATCTTCACAGAGAAAGATCATCGGGGTGCCGATGAGTCGACATGCTGATTGGCCTGTAGCACAGTTGTTGTAACCTAGAGCGAGCGCGCGTACACGCGAACTTTTTGAAGGTAAGAGACCGTTTTTGTTCGGATCTTTAGAGGGATCATTGGCGCAAGCAATAATGGGGCTTGCAAGTAAATTTCTGCTGGAATGTGCACCAATGACAGCCGCTCCGGTTGTGATGTTGGAAATTACCGCAGCGACAGTGGGCGCGTCATACACTTGTTTGAAGAAGGCATTATACGCGTCGCTAGATGTCCTGGAATTTGCGTCTGCAAGGGCTGGCAAGAGGACTTGCCAGAGGGTCTGGAGAGTGTTGATGACTTCGGAGGCCTGGTCACCGCAGTTGTAGATTCTGTATCTTCCGCTATAGACAGTATTTGGGCCACCTAGATTGAAAAGGTCTTCAGTATTGAACAGTCTGATGAACGAGACATAACACATACCCTGACGAGGCAAGTGAATTGCGACAGCTGCGCCTGGACTAGTCCAAATGTTAAGGAACAGGATTAAGAAAAGAGATATCATAGCTGCGAACAATATCCCAAATTTTTCATGCGACAATTCGGGAAAAGAGACTTGCAGAAACAGACGACCGCAATGCTCCTGGGAATGCAAATGTTTTAAGGCTCCCACATAGAACATCATAAGTGGCTCGAACCATCGGCGACTGAGACTCTGAATATTGATAATGACGAGAGCGCGCGACACAGTGACAGATACACCCGATGAAACAGCGCCTTTGAGACTCAAACAGTGGCATGGAATGATGGAAGCGACCCATCCGATGTCGTGGAATATAGCGGAGTGATGACATTGATCCGTCGGGCCGCGTGATCCAGCCAATATCGTTCGGTCTCTCTACGCTTTGAAGGTGAAAGACGTTTGACAGTGTACACAACGTATGTTTTAGAAAAGCCAAGACAAGCAGTGGAACGTGGACTGTTATGAGGGTGGAACATAGATATCCGCACTTCCGCAGGCATCGTACTGGAGAATCGAAGGTTGAATGATAATAATACAAGCGATCGCGGTTCCCACACAACATACGAGTAAAACAGCAATGAAAGTAGACATCATTGTTTCTGTTCATTTGAGGCGCAGACTTAACGACAAGCTGGTGTTTATCACCTGATGTGAGGCTGTGGAAACGCTTACACGGCATTAACTGCATAGAGTCTTTGCTTCAAATGCTGCGCAATCACCAAGGTTTCAATTCATCCGATGACTATGCCAGGTCAGGCCTACTATAACTCGATAACAGCAAGGCGTTATAAGGTCATGCCTTTCCCTTGCTTACGATTCATTTGAAGGCCATCAACGTATTGTGTTAATCACCTACATCATGATGCATATACCCTATCACGTGGCTTCCTACATACAGTATGCATGATTTGGTGGTCCAGACCAAGATCAGTTATTGAGAGTTCCTGCTACCGATAACCTCTGTGTTCGTGCCATTGGTATCGACATGACTACTCTGTCGCCGAGGGAGTGTCTCAGTCCCTTCCGCGAGTTGGTACTAGATCTTCAGGACATCGAACCAGACGCTGGAGGTATATTTCAATATCCTTTTGTGTGAACGGTAACTAATGAGAATCTGGATCACTCGAACAAGCCCTGTACCTTCTGCGACCACGTTCTCAGCTGTCGCGAAGAAATCGATGATTTTCCAACCCTCGAGGAGTTGCTATTCAATGTCGGAGCGATGCAAGAGTCGAAACGAGCTGACTTGAGCGATGAACGCACAGCTGAAAACTTGGATGCAGTCAGGAACGACTGCGATGGGTCACCAGTCCTGAATCGAGACGTGGTGAAAACAGGGATGGGTATATCATCTTCGCGTGTTGCTGAAAACGACGTTGACGGCCTTAGCTGAGCCAACAGTGTTGGAAGACGACCACTCGGAGAGGAGCGATATCGAATGCGCTCAGCGACAGGCTGGTGGGAGCAATAGCCTCTACACCAGCGACCGCTCGACTGCCGAGGAACAGTATGAGAGCCAGGGTGAGAGCCTAGATTCGCCCGACACTCAACAAACTTCCGTGGCGAGCTCAGAAGCTGGGTACGGCCTAGAACCCCCTACTTCGATGATCCCAATACTAACAGAGATGGTGCCGATTCAGACGTGCCACCTTTCAGAAGAAGAACGTGCAGTCTATTCCAGATATTCCTCCGTGCCGCGACGGTCTCTCGTTAATACAGGATAAACAAATGTGCGAGTACAACGACGGAGGTTGTAAGGATTCCCAGTCTGGTTCCTCAGCCGTTAAGGGGAAAAAACGTCGATGAAAATGATGAAGAGACGAATTTTGATAACGAGGAAGAAGAAGAAGAAGGTATGAAAGAACCTAACGACGGTTGCGACAAGAAGAAGACGCCTTTACTACGTTCCATGGAGAAGCGGTCTCTGCCCACCGCTGGGGGAAAGGCTCGCGCAAAACGTATCAAATGCCGCCGCTCTTCATCGCCGTCTCCTCCAGATGAGAAAACGGAGATGAATGATGAGTCGGACATCGGCAGCTATACGCCTTTCAAACCTCATCACTTCTCAAACTCTCCTGTAAGTTCTTCCCACTTGATCGGTCCTGAGGGAAGTACAAGTGATGATGGGATCACGAAGTTCGTAGGCGGACGACCAAATCGGGGCCCGATATCTCGAATGGCTGTCGTCTACGAGCAGCAGAGGTGGGATGGAGAGATCATCGAGGAAAAGGACGCGAAGCAAGGGCGCGGCAGGCCCCGCAAGCGATACCTCATACAATGAAAACCGTCGTGGGTGAATGCAGGCCGACTCATCACGCTCTCGTTGATGCAAACCTGAAAGGGAAAGAAGGCATCAAAATATGGGCATTGAACTTCAAGCACCACTTGACTAATTATCTAACACCTTCATTTCTAGTCCAACGTACGTCCTTTCAGCTTTACTGAAGTGCAAGCCGAGCAACCAGATGCCCGTTTCCGTTCCATCTCTGAAGCTTCGCAGATAGCGAAGACTGATAAAAGCATCATAAGTTCAACACACGTTGACACAAATACCAAGGGCAGACTTAGCCAGTGATCGCAACGCTTAGAACGATTACTTGGATTGGACGGTTCATAGGTAGGACTTTGTTCAGATTGCTAGCCATCGGCTTCATCGTCATAAATCCCAGGTTATTTATGCTCGTCAGTGCATCTCCTCCGCGCACTTGCCCTGTTCGTTCAACATCGAGGCTAAGTTGTTCATGCTCGTCAACGTGTTCGGATGCTCTTTACCTAGCATCTTCTCACTCAACTTCAACACTTGTCGGTTCATCTCTTCGGCCTTCACGTACTTGCCCTGGCTGTACAGCACCGACGCCAGGTTATTCATACTCGCCAACGTGTCTGGATGCTCTTTCCCCAGCACCTTCTCCTTTAAATTCAACACTTGTCGGTTCATCTCTTCGGCCTTCACGTACTTGCCCTGGCTGTTCAGCACCAACGCCAGGTTATTCATACTCGTCAACGTGTCTGGATGCTCTTTCCCTAGCATCTTCTCCTTCAACTTCAACACTTGTTGATTCATCTCTTCGGCCTTCACGTACTTGCCCTGGCTGTCCAGCACCAACGCCAGGTTACTCATACTCGTCAACGTGTCTGGATGCTCTTTCCCTAGCATCTTCTCCTTCAACTTCAACACTTGTTGATTCATCTCTTCGGCCTTCACGTACTTGCCCTGGCTGTACAGCACCGACGCCAGGTTACTCATACTCGTCAACGTGTCTGGATGCTTTTTCCCTAGCACCTTCTTTCTCAACTTCAACACTTGTCGGTGCATCTCTTTGGCCTTCACGTACTTGCCCTGGCTGTCCAGCACCAACGCCAGGTTATCCATGCTGATCAACGTGTCCGGATGCTCCTTCCCCAGCAACTTCTGACACATCGTCTGCGCTTCAATCCCCTTCTCATATGCAGCTCCATATTGCCCTTGTCCCCTATCATAGCTTGAAGCCTTGCGGAGAATACTTGCACGTTTCAATTGACAAGGTTCCGTGCTGAAAATATACTTCAGCACGACCTGGACATGTGGACTGATAGTCTCCCATGTGGCCCAATTCTCAAATTCTCCATTGAGAGGGCAATTGGCGAACACAGCATTCAGCGCTTTCTCTTGCCATTCCACCAGAACATGTTGAAGCTCAAGCCACTTTTGTGTTGAAAGCTGCACCAGTCGATGTATGTTGAAGATTGCTTCATTCTTTTCTTCGGTAACCAGAGAGAAAGCTTTGAGCGTTCCGATCGCAGTGTCAAAGTTAACTTTACGCTCATCTTTCCGCCGGAGAAGCATATCTGAAATGGCCTGCCCATCCAAGACGGCCATAAGAGACAGTATCTCGGCTGCTCGTGGCTTCTGCTCTGTTATCTGGTCAAAAGATATCTGCCATGTCAGGAAGATTGAGTTCTGTATCTTCGAGTCTCTTCCAGGATCGTAGTAGGCTTGTTCTAACAGGTCCTTTGCATCCACGTCGCAAGGTCGTAGCAAGTCTAAGTAATGTGCAAGAGAGACTTCTTCCTCACTGATGAATGCAGCGGCCTGTGTAATTGCTAAAGGTAGAAAATTCAGGCTCTCTAAAAGTTCCATCGACGCTGCCTCGTCCCATTCATCATTCTTCGGCAATTTGTTTCGCAGAAGTTGCTTTGCATCTGCAACTTCAAATGACACAACGGCAACCGGCTTCTCTCGGTTCATCAATCTCTCTCCAACCCGTCTGTCTCTGGTCGTGACGAGTGTGGAGCCAATTGAGCTTCGTGGAATATAATCGATTAGCGCTGCTAATTCTTGCCCTCTGCTTTGTCGCGACGGCGCTTGGGCATTAGCACCAAAGAGGACCTCCTTGTCATCCGCGTTATCTAACACCATAAGCCACGGGCCGTTGCCATCTTCACTAAGCCACTCCGTAACAGTTTCAAGGTTGTTGATATCCGGATCATCGATTCCAGGTAATGTCAGCTTCCTCGCGATGTCTTTATACGCCTGATCGAATCGAGTAGTATTACTGGCATGGACCCAGAAAACTTGGCCTTCAGGTTGCTCGTCTTTGTAGCGGTAACAGTATTCGATGGCAATCTGCGACTTACTTTTAGGAGTCAGTTAAGTCAGATCATCCAACGTAAGTATGATCTTACCCAACACCTCCAATTCCAGCAAGCACAGCACGGCGTTGCTGCTTGTTTAACTTCAGCTTGATTTCGTTCAAAATTTCTGCACGACCAACGAACATATCGTCGCGATGGAATGGCACCATGAAGACCGGTTTTCGTAGTAGATTTACCAGACTACTAGTAGAGAGCTGAGGCATATCCCGTATCAGCAACTCCGAGTTACTCGTCGCTTGGTGAAATGTCAACAAGTGGATGTAGTGTTCTAGCATGGAACTAATCTGCAGAACATCGTTGTCGCGGGCAAGACTCTTGATAGCGAGCAGGCGCCTTTGCCAACTCGACGCCTTCTCAGCAGGTACATTTTTATCGAGGATACGTTCAAGGCGCTTGACCTGCTCAAGACACCCGTCAACCACCGGCTTGAGCGCATTCGCGGTCGTGTCATTAAAGTGGCCAGCAGTAGCCTGCTTTTGCGTGCGTTCAAACGTGTCGACCATTAAAGGTAGCTGAATCTTGATACTGCGAAAGGTTTTTGGCACCTTGTCGGTGTCTGACTTGAATTCATTCAAGCGGTTCAGAACCTTACTTCCAAAATCAACAAATTGAACAATGGCAGAGACTAGACTGATGACTGCTAGTGCTTCGGCCATGATGAGGAGATGAATGTAGGCGTATCGTTAGATGGAGGACGGAAGCTGCTTTACTATCATGAGAAATCCCACTACCGCCAGTAATTCCACCACGGGACTGACCTTGGAAAAGCATATGGTTAAACATTAACGTTAGGCGCTCGGTTAGATAATCAGAACACAATCTTGGATTGTGTTTTGATAGTTGTAGTGGTAGTTGAATGTGCTGGCATTTGCAAACTTGATGGAAGCAGTGGTCTAAACTATGTACCTACATAGATGGGGTGGATCGGGGAAAGTGCGCCCGGACCGCCCCTCGCTCTTAAATCGCATTAAAACGGTCCTATCCAGAACGTCCACCAAAATTTGACACTACATACAACAGTTCTTGTAACGAGAAGAACGAGATCGTGATTAGTACATACGAAAGGCTGGAGAGAGAGAGATACATTTCTTGCATTAGTACCTGATATGAAAGCCCGCTAGCGGGATTTGCGAGGAAGAAACAAGCCTCGTACCTTGGGACATAGGTATGGACGAATATTTATAAGTCATGATATGTATAACGACAAAAGACGACGTTCTCCACCAAAGACCTTTGACCCTGCTGAACCATCTGTGATGGCCTCCTTGCACCAGATATGAAGCGCGTCTTCCCTTATCAGACTATCCAAACACCCTCCTTTAACACTCAAAGTCTTTTCCCTAACACATTGATGTATAAGCCTGTGTAGTTTGAGGTTTGACCGCGGTAGTGGGGCATATTCACGTCACTTTGGACTTAAATTCTTGGCTGTGGGCGGAAACCTACAGCCTCAGTCTCCTCAAGCAAACACCTCACTTTCAGACCTTCATTCTATCACGCCATCTGCCCATGAAACGCCACCAAGTAAGTGCTGGGCTGCATTTACAAGCATTGCATATTATTACTTAGCAATCATCACCTCGAACCCTTTATTAGCAGCATGGCATCTCGCGGTTCTGGGCGAGGCCATGGCGACCGTGGTGGCTTTCGAGGCCGAGGCGGTGCTGTTGGGGATAGAGGCAGAGGAGGCGGGGGATCTGGAGGTCGAGGCTACACTGATGGAGGGAGAGGTCAAGGTAGTGGGATTGGTGGGGGACAGCGAGGAGGTCCTGGTGGTGGACGTGGAGGTCCTCCACAGGTGTACACGTTAGGGTCGTCCACTCCGTACAACTATGTTAATCTTCTAACTCTATGCACTGCTCTAGGAGACCCGACAATCGTGTTCCTCAACCCAGCACCAAAGCAACTACAATCGAGAATAAGTTGCAGGAGAACTTGTCAGGCGGGTTGCCGAACATTGGTGATGTGTCACTAAAGTTGAGGCATCCGATTCGGCCAGGCTACGGGACACGAGGTGAAGAAGTGATACTCTTCGCCAATTATCTGGAACTAGTAACGGCTCCAGATCTGGTTCTCTACCGTTACGACATCCAGGTACAGCCAGAGGAAAAAGGGAAGAAGCATGCCCAGATCATCAGGCTCTTGTTAGAGCTCCCCGAATATGCGGCCATGAAGGATCACTTGGTCACCGACTTCAAATCCACATTGATCTGTCGCAAAAAGTTAACTTTGACTGGCACAGAACATCGAATCCAGTATCGATCCGAGGGCGAAGATGACGCACGTCCCAGTGCGTCTACGTATCGTATTTTCGTAACGGACACTGGGTCTGTAACCGTAGCCCAGCTTACGGCTTTTTTGATGTCCACGTCCGTCGACCTTACGTACACAGACAAACAGCCTACGCTTCAAGCTCTCAATATCTTCCGAGGCTACTTTGCGAAAGCTTCGTCTGCAAGAACGGCCATCGGGGCCAACAAAAGCTTTTCATTACAAGGTGCCGACGAGTGGAACTTGGGCGCTGGCCTTATGGCTATGAGAGGATTCTTTTCAAGCGTACGAGTGGCGGCTAGTCGCATGCTAGTGAACATCAACGTCACTCATGCCCCGTTCTACAAGCCACTTCCGTTGGTTGGAGCCATGAGGGAATACGGCCAGGCTCATAACCAAAATTTATGGAAAACAGAGAAGTTTCTCAAGAAGTTACGGGTCAAGGTGGTTCACATACCTGAAAAGAAGAACAAAGCTGGGCGATCGATACCGCGAATCAAGACTATCTTTGGTTTAGCAAACCCAAACGATGGGCATTCCCAAGTCCATCCACCACGAGTGCCACACTTCGGTGCGGGTGCAAAGGAGGTTGAATTTTTCCTCAGCGAAGGTGGGCCACCATCTGCTGCGCCAGGAGAGCCGGTTGGACACCCAGGAGGGAAAGGTAAAGGCAAAAAGAAGGGAGCAGGGAAACAGGTTGCAGAACCGAGCGGTGGGCCATCCGGATCCGGAAGTACACCGCAGGGCAGATACATCACCGTATATGACTATTTTACAAGGACCTATCCAAATCATCCTATCGATAACCCCAAGATACCAGTAGTAAACGTTGGAAACCGCGAAAATCCTAGTTATCTTCCGGTGGATGTTTGCGTTGTTGAACCTGGACAGAGCTCGACTTCCAAGCTTAGCCCTCTCCAAACGAAAGAAATGATTTCATTCGCTGTTCGAAAGCCCTGGATGAACGCGCAATCTATAGTGAACACTGGACCAGGCACAGTCGGCATGCTACAACAGGTGAACCCACTTATGGCTAATTTTGGGTTCTCCATCAATGGGGAATTGATTACGGTGCCCGGTCGGGTCCTGCCTGCGCCGAAGGTCAGCTACAAGAATTCTGCTGCTGAGGTGAGAGAGGGAAGCTGGAACATGCTTAGGGTCAAGCTCAACACTGCAGCTACATTGAAAACCTGGACAACGGTGATCATATCCGAGGGGGGTGTGCGACAGGAATACCCCGATCAAGCTTCCCTCAAGCCGACAATGGAGAAATTTTTTCAGGCTCTCAAGCAGATTGGCATTAACATATCACCTCCTCAACCAGGCCCTCCGGCAATAATGGTCAATGGCTCGGCAGATTTCTCAAAGATTGATGATGTCCTCAAGCAGATTGTTGCAAGAGGATTTGAACTTGTGTTTGTGGTCTTACCTACTGATAATACCCCAGCGTATGACTACCTTAAAACCGTCGCGGATACGAAACTAGGACTTCATACCATCTGTTCCGTCAGCTCCAAGCTTGCCAAAGAGCAAAATCAATACTTCAATAATGTGGCACTCAAGTTTAACCTCAAGCTTGGCGGCGTCAATCAATTAGTTGACAACACTCGCCTTGGTGTCATCAATGAGGGAAAGACCATGGTGCTGGGTATTGACGTCACACATCCCTCCCCTGGCTCTTCCTCAAATGCGCCAAGTGTGGCTAGTATGGTAGCTACAGTTGACAGAGTGCTCGGCCAGTGGCCAGCGGCTCTGCGGGTCCAGCAAGGCCGCACGGAGATGGTGGCCGATCTAGGTGGCATGCTCAACTCACGCCTTCTTCTTTGGAAAGCAAAGAACAAGGTTCTTCCGGAAAACCTTTTAGTTTACCGTGATGGTGTTTCCGAAGGCCAATATGACCTCGTACTCGATAAAGAGTTGCCGCGTTTAAGAGACGCCTGTGCGGAGCTCTATCCACCTGCCGACACTAAGCAGGGTAAACCGTACTTTACCATTGTGATCTGCGGCAAACGCCATCACGCCCGCTTTTACTCATCCAGCCTGAAAGACACTGACAAATCATCGAATCCTCGTAATGGTACTGTTGTCGATCGCGGCGTCACCGAGCCTCATCTGTGGGACTTCTATCTCCAAGCCCATACTGCTCTCCAGGGCACTGCTCGCTCTTGCCACTACATTGTCGTCCTGGACGAGATCCTACGCAAACGCCCCATTCAAAAAGCCCTTGGCTACAAGAACGTAGCAGATGTCCTCGAAGACATGACGTACTGCATGTGTCATCTCTTCGGCCGCGCAACCAAGACTGTCAGTCTTTGCCCGCCTGCTAAATATGCCGACATGGTCTGCGAACGGGCAAGAAAGTATCTGAGTGGGTTGTACGACATGAGCACCCCTTCAGCGACCCCAGCGGCGAGTTCTGTGGGAAGCCGTAGGCCGGACGCGACGAATGAGGATGTTCAGGTGCATCCGAAGCTGAGAGATACGATGTTCTATCTTTGATGCAACGTTTGAAGATGCAAGAAGGTAGATTTACGAAGGATGCCTGGACATGATGACAGTGACGATGTTACGACAGGATGCGAAACGGCGGGATAAAATTTTCAATCACGGATGTGGCGCTTACTGCTTCCAAGGCCACCTCGTAGCATAATTAGTTGAGCAAGTTGCTTCTGAAGTTTCCAGAACGACCTTCTTTAGCTATCATATTTTAGCCGAAGCAACACTCTCAGTAGTTGTCTATTAGCTGATTTACGTCACACAAGGAGTTTGTACACCTGCGCCTGGAATGAGTGAGCTCTATACTCTTAATCTTGATCATGAAGTCATATTCCTTGAACAACATTCCGAACAAATCCATCACGAGTAATACAAGACTGCGGAAATCACTGAAGATGCTAATTCTTTCGTGAACATCACCCAACTCTACGGAAGCAATATCTCTCAAAGATCAAGAACATCTTCTCTGCCGAAAGTACAACAATGAAGCTCGAACAAGCTTTGACGTATCGCCAAATTGCTTAAGATGTCACTCAACACCTACCTACCTACCGTGTTGGCATTCATGACCGCTCGCCCCCATCATATTCCTTCCCCCCACGATTTCTTTATACAGTACCACCTTAACCCCCAAGCCTAAAAGAAGTAGCGGAAGAGATCTGCAAGGAGTATGATGGTCGGTGAGGAGGAGGAGACAGGCTCAGCGTTTCGGACGCGCACGCGGAAGCGTAGGGTATCTATATAGTACTGAAGCAAGAGTGTATTCTGATCGTTGGTTGCCAAGGGTTCCACCACGTGACCCAACATCAAAACTTTTTCGACCCCGCACTATGTTTTTTCGCTGCGTTGACCCGTGCAAGTCGTTTTTTCCCGTTTAAACTGCCATCATTTCTTTTTCTTTCGTCTCAACTATCATCCTGATTTTTACGGTTCATTGAAGTCGTTGTACGTACATCAGATGATCGAAAATCATCTGATCGACAATTGAAATTTTCTTGACCTGTTTATCTGTTTACTCGTACATATCTGCATCTGTCATTATCTTCATTGTACGCGTATATCTCAATCTTTATCTCTTTTTGTGATTCTTTTTCATGTCTCAACGCATCTGTACACGCTGTGCTCATAATTGTTCACTCGATCAATTTGTTGAATCTAATTCTGCGTGTGTATTAGCTCTTTGTTTATCTTGTTGTGTATGTTCTGTGCAGACTTGAACTGTTATTGACTAATGATACACAGACAAAGAAACGATGACGATGATCATTACAGAATATTGATTCTAATGTTGTTCTCAATCTCACATGTCAATCAAAATGAACTCGCATCGTTTCTGCACTATTGACGTGATCTCTTTCATCGTCTCTACTACAATCTTTATCTTCTTCATCTTCTTCACGTATTTGTTCTGTTCGATCTCGACTCTCTTTCGCTGTCATTTCATCATTGCATACAGCTTCTTTGTCGATCTTTATAAATCTTTTAGACTTTATACAGTCTTCTCGATGAACAACATCTGCTTCTCACTCAACTAACATTTCTCACAATGCTTATCAAGAACTCATAGTCAATTATCGAGATGATGAACATACTTTAAAACTCTTTACGAAATGTTGTTTACATTGTACAGCATTACATTGAAAGTTCGAATCTGTTTTCAATTTATATTCATATATTATCTGTTGTTTTAAAGATGACGAACTGCTTGATTCTTTATCAAATTCTTCGTCTTTGATTAAAAGTCTTTTCAAAGATGATACAGCTCAGTCAAAACATTTTCTAAATCACATTCAAGATTACAATCATGCATTGATCTTTACATCTTGCATGTACACTGCGAACAAACATCTTGCACATCAACATGAAATTCAAGCATTTATTGTACATGATGAGTTGTATCATCTGCAGAAATCTTTACATTCATCTGTTCAAGAATTATCGTGCTTTGCACAGCTTTACTTTCACGATTCTGCTCAAACGATCACTATGCGCTTGACTCAAAGTCTCGCTCTTCACGAAAGTCTTTTAAGACAGCTGAACAAGATGATATGAGCATGTGAAAATTCATTTATTAACATGTACAAGTCTGCATGAGAACTGCTTGAGACTGCTCAACAGAGTATGAACTCTATGCGTGTTATACTAAACTCGCAGCTTAAGTTGATAGTAGAACGTGACTCTGATCAACGATGTACGACTTTATTCATGATCAATGAAGTTGCTGTGTTTATTTCAGATGAGTATAATGAGATTAAACATCAAGATATTGTTGTTGCGAAGTGTACAGCTGTCGATGAAAAATCGCGATTTCATCGTATCAATCATGATAATGTTGCATACTTTTCTTTACATTATGTACTATTCTTTTCTGAAGATAAATCGAGTTGACAATGAACACTTCGATTGCATAACGATGATCACTCATTTATAAAGACTCATTACAGTCGACGTGCATGATTGCAATATCATCTCTTCGAAAGATCAGATCAGTACTCTGTTGTACAGAAAGATCAACGATTGTTTCAGCAATATATTGTTGATTGTTTTGTCATTATTGATCAGAGTCAGTTGAAATTCTTTCGTCATAATCAAAAGACTATTCGCGCAGATATTTACAAAGATCTTGCAGATGCAATTACTTGAGAAGATGATGACTTGAAGCTTATAAATCATTGAATGATTTTGTCATCAAGTTACACTGAAGAAGACAGATGAATGCAGCAGCTTTATTAGAATTTCATGATCATTGCTCATCATTTCAAAAAGTCTATCATGTTTGTAACGTGTATTGTAAACTTGCATTAATCTGACATTATAGTTGCACTTGAATCGAATCAGAGAATCGAGAATCAATCAGATATAGTCAAATGAGTCTTTTATGAGAAGATAAAGACTTTATTGCAGAATCTTAAAATTCAGTACAATCAATACCTTGATATCATATGAATTATTGAGTATCAGAAACGCAATTTATCTCATATACATATTTTACTGTTTCTGTATCGAGAGAATAACTTTCTTGAACGAGCTTGCATGAATGAACTGATATGTGCAAAGTTTTTGAATCTCACTGTCGATCTGAATGAATCTTTACAACATATTGTTGAAAGTCAAATGACACATGATTCTTGCAACGTTTGAAATTTTTCTGCGTCATGCATGAAAGATAATTCAAAAGATTCTAAATGAGTCTGTGAAAAGAAGTTTTCAAAGTCGTATCAAATCGAAATCATAATTCAGATCGATGATTATTCTCTGTACAGAAGACGTCAGAATGATCATATCTGAATGAAACATGTAAATGATAAAGATGTTTATCTGAATAACATATGAGTAATATCATACAATCTCTATCTGACTCGCAAATATAGTGCACATATTAATGTTGAAATCTGCAATTCTGTACAGATCATCAAGTATATTCACAAATACGTATACAAAGAAGAAGATTGAATAATCATGAAGTTAAAGAACAACTCGAACGAGATCATGCATCACTTGAATGATCATTATATTTCTTCAAATCAGACTGCGTGAAATCTGTTCAAGTTTTGCAATCATATTGAGAATTCTTTCATTATGCGTTTGATCATGCATCTTTCTGATGAGCAATCAATGTATTTTTCAAAGAATGTCACAACGAAACAGATACAAATCATTCTGAATGAGATTGAAACAACGCTTACTGCATGATTTCAATATAATCAACAACATTCAGATAAACATGCACTTCTGTATCAAAAGTTTTCAACTCATTACATCTATCAGTTGAAAAGAGAACAACGACGCTGAATATCAAAATAATGAGATACAACAATTGATCATATGTATCATTTCATCTCAATGCAGAGAGAAAAACATTATCTACGACTTCTTTTAATGACTGTACAAGACGCTCAAAACTTTGATGATATACACATTGTTGACGAAGTACTGCATTTCACTTATTGCTTCGTCTGTACTGCTCTGCGTCTGCTTGAAAATGATGATGAGTGAGTTAGTTGTTTCATTGAAGTTGTACATTTCTCTACAAATTCATCTTTACGAAGTCTGTTCATGATCACTTTGATGCACAATGATCTTGCAGATTCATGTGCATTATGAAACAGATTTCATGTCGATCTCTGCAATGATTTACCTCGATGTATGCATGAATTTTCTTTCATATCAATTGATTTCAAGAATTCACATCTTGATTATGAGTTATATCTGATCGCAAAGACACTGCAATGACATGATAAAATTCTTGCAGATTTCAATCTGTCTGCATCAATCTTAAATTGATTCAATAATATTGTTTCTTTTCTGATTTTCGCAGAGCTTGAGTATGATCAGATTGAATAGATCAAATTATGAGATGCAAAGATCACTCAATTAAATGAGAAACAGCATCAAGTCTTTAACAGTATCGTTTCAATCATTACAAACTCGCTCAAGACTGTACATTTTTTCATTCATGATTCTGCAGACATTGAAAAGACGTTTCTATATGAATGTCTGTATCATCACTTTCAAGTGCAAACAAAGATCGTTTTGTGTGTGATCTTCATGAGCATTGCAGCTCAGTTGCTGTCTGACGAAAGAACATCACATTCTCATTTCAAGATTTCTATCATTTATCATGATACTTTCATCTGTTTCATCACTGCACGCTCGAAGCTTGCTCATTTACTGAAATGTACGACTTTGATCATATGAAATGAGATTTCTATGCAGCATAAGCATAACTTCATGATCATCAATGCATCTTTGTGCAACATTCTGCAATTCAGCAATGTATTTGATGAAATATCTGTAATTCTTGATGAGAACTTTGCACAAATCACTTTCATGATTTTACAAGAAAATTAATCAACGCAGATCAATATCAACATTCACAGCTTCTGAATCTAAAATCATTTAATCATGCTGAAACTGCATTGAAACATGCGAATTCAATCGAGTCTGAACAATCAGCAATTTGTCGAGTGAATCAATCATATATCATATGATTTCGATTTATATGATGTCAAATCTTTATCATTCATGATCATCAATTATTATGAAACATCGCAATCATTTATTGATCATGTATATTCTTTGCACAATCTTGTGCAAGCTCATACGTCTTTCGATTTCTTCAGAGACAGAGCGATACTGTGCTTTCACAACGACTTCATTAATCTGTTGAATCAACAGATTATGAACGACTTTTTCAAATCTACACAATTGTTCATGTTGATTGATATGATTGAAAACAATAATGTCAAAAAGACTGAGAATATTAGTACGAAGTATTTGCAGACTCTTGAATTCTCTGAATTTTTCTTATTGCAGATGTATCTCAAGATAGAAACTTTAATTATGTTACTACATAATCTGCATTTACATGAGAAAATGTGTAACAACACTCAATTGATTATTACACATCTGCATCAAGACTGTATTGAAGATTGCATCTTGAAAAGTGAGTTTGATGAAAACATATGATTGATTTCGAGAATTAAGTTAATCAGTAAGAAAGATGACTATTCATGAGTTTTATCGCGCAAGCAGTTTTCTATTCATCTCTGCGTCGCAATGATCATTAACAAGTTGCAAGAGCAATCGCTGTTGATTGTAAACATAAATCTTTCTTCATTTTGTTTCAGTCATGAACAATTATATGTTGCACTGTTTAGAGTCACAGATGTACGAAGATTATTGATTCTGTTTCATCTTTTTAAGAATCAATGTACTGATAACGTAGTTTATTCAGAGATTTTGTTATTATAAGTATGATTGAACTGTAGTTTTCATTTCTGTATAATGTATTAAATCATTGTTACGTTGAATTCATCTTTTTACAGCTCAGCACTAATGACATTACATCACAGCATAAGTAATTACAAGTCTGTATGATCTTTGCATCGAGCTTTTTGACTAACTACAGATTTTTACTGACTAGCTACTGCTGCGCACAGCAACAACATGTTCTGTCACAGATCTGTATTGAATTGAAATTCATCACATTATCTTGCATCTAGATGTTATCATCTGCACAGACTCTTACTTCTCTTCATCGATGTGATACTTCTCTTTAAGACTTGCAAACAGAGATTTCATGAATTGAAAAGTTAATGCAATGATCTTTGCTTGATTCGCAAGAATATCAAACATATCAAAAAGTTATTTGAACAGATTGAAGATCATGTTGAATTCATCTGCTGAGTTTATTTTTGAAGCTTTGTGCTTCTTCATGAAAGCTGTACAGATTAGTAAAGTCTTTTCACTATTGATATGAATTCTTACTGTTGAATTCAAATTCTGCACATACTACTTTCTTGTCTTTATTCTTGATGAGTTTTAAAGTACGTTTATGTTCAAATTTGATCTGATCTGTACAAATCAGCACATTATCAAACTTATCTGTACAAAAGTTGTACATACTCAACATTAAACTGCATTGACTTACTTCTTCTTTTGAAATCAGACAGCTTGCGCACATCTCTTCAAAAAGCTTTGCAAAGAATCTACAGCTTTAAAACATGCTCGAGTCATTTTTGCAGATTTTGCATACATCTAGATCTCTATGAAACAGTTTTGCATGACTCTGAAGAATGATTCTCTGTATTATGTATTCATGCTTAAAGTTCTGTACAGATTAACAATATTCAGCGCATACTCATATAAATCTGTACATACAAAGAAATTTCACTTCTTTGCTGACTCAGTTATGACGAAGCTTGATATCGCGTAACAAGAGCTGTGCAGCTACGCGCAATGTCTTACGAGAGCAGACAGATTCTCAGCAACACTTCTCTGTCAATACTAATATCTCATGTTTCTTTTTCATATCGAGCGATTCAGTTGTCGTATCAACGTGTTCAACAAGTTTGTACAAGTCTGCATCAGTTTCAAAGAGTATTTTTATCTTGAAATCATCATTGAGAATCATTGCAAAGTTGTACAGTTTTGTATGTTAAAGTATTATTATGAAAGAATTTGTTCAGTTGTAAACAGTTCTAGAAAACTCATATCAATTAATAAAGCTGTGCACATCTTGATGCAGATCAATTCTAAGAGTTAAAAAGACATGTAACTGTCTGCATGATACAGCACAGAACAGCACAGAATCAATACAGATAAACTATCTGTTTAATCAGATGTGTAAAGACTTGAAGAGAATGAGAGAAGTGATAGAACTTTGTTAAGTTAGCAATTGATCTGAATGAATCAGTACATCTTTATACATCTCTACAAAGTCTTCTAAAATTCAAAAGTCAAGACAATCTTTGAAAATTTCAAAGCTATAGAAAGCAAAGCTTTGCAATTACTGTTAACTGTCTTGAAGCTTTCACATAAGAACTATACAATTTAGTACAATTATAAAAAAGAAAGATAAACACTTGCACAAAGCTGCAAGCTCAGATAAACATCAGTACATAGTGATACATAGAAGCGAAGATCTGTACAAAGATATTATTACATGTCTGTACAGATAGATCTGTAAGAACTTATTGAAAGAGTTGTTGTAAAAGTTACATTTGAAAAATGCAATAGAAACAAACTTATGTTCAAAGTTAATCTCATGATTCATTGCAGCAATCTCAACTTCACTGCAAATGATTGTACTGAACAATACATCACAGTAAATACTTTTTCATACATGCTATTTACTACTTACTAAGCGTAAAGACAATTTTCATCGAAAATGATGATCTTCTCGTCTATATAGTACTGAAATAGCGGCTTATTCTGATCGTTCAATGTCAAGAATTTCATCAGATGACTCAATATCAAAACTTTTTCGACTTCGCACTATGTTTTTTCGCTGCGTTGACTCATGCAAGTCGTTTTTTCCCGTTTAAACTATCATCATTTCTTTTTCTTTCGCTTGAACTATCATTCTGATTTTTACTGTTCATTGAAGTCGTTGTACGAACATCAGATGATCGAAAATCACCTGATCGAACTGGAAAATTTCATTGATCTGTTTACCTGTTTACTCGTACACATCTGCATACTTTCATTACTTATCTGCATCTGTCGTTATCTATATTGTACGCGATTTATATTAATCTTTATCTCTTTTTTCATGTCTCAACGCATCTGTACTCGCTGTGCTCATAATCGTCCCATTTATGAATTTCTCGATTCTAATTCAACGCGTGTTTTGAATCTTTGTTCATCTCTGTTTATCGATTTACCTGTTTATTCATACACTCTGTATGCTTCGTACATGCTTCATAGCACATGCTAATTAGTTCAATAGAAAGCACTCTTCATGACTCGATACCAAAATCCCTACCAAACTCCCTATCAAACTCCCTATCAAACGCCCTATCGAATTCCCTACCAAACTCTCTACCAAACTTCCTACCAAACTCTCTATCGAGCTTACCTGTACATACTGTATGCTTCGTACATGCTAATTAGCTCGATAGAAAGCACCCTTTATGGCTCGATACCAAACTCCCTACCAAACGCTCTATCGAACTCCCTACCAAACTCCCTACCAAACTTCCTACCAAACGCCCTACCGAATTCCCTACCAAACGCCCTACCAAACGCCCTACCAAACTCCTTATCGAGCTGTCTATCGAACTCCCTACATGCTTCAAAATACGCGTCGGTCGAACGCATAACACACGTCAAACAGTGCTTCAAACAATGCTTTCTACATGGCTTTCTATCTCATTAGCTTCTTCATTGCTTTCCCTATTTACACCTTCGTTTGCTTCCTCATCGCAAAGCTTCATCGAGTCCTTCGTCTTACCTGTTTCGCATAGAAGAAAGAACTACATCAACTATTGTTATGGAGAAGAGCTTGAAATAACGATAACGGGTCCCCTACTTCCCATTGACTTCCCCATTGACTTCCCCATTGGCTTCCCCATTGGCTTCCCCATTGACTTCCCCATTAAACTCCCTATCAAACGCCCTATCGAACTTCCTACCAAACTTCCTACCAAACTCCCTACCAAACGCCCTACCGAATTCCCTACCAAACGCCCTACCAAACGCCCTATCAAACTCCTTATCGAGCTGTCTATCGAACTCCCTACATGCTTCAAAATACGCGTCGGTCGAGCGCATAACACACGTCAAACAGTGCTTCAAACAATGCTTTCTACATGGCTTTCTATCTCATTAGCTTCTTCATTGCTTTCCCTATTTACACCTTCGTTTGCTTCCCCATCGCAAAGCTTCATCGAGTCCTTCGTCTTATCTGTTTCGCATAGAAGAAAGGACTACATCAACTATTGTTATGGAGAAGAGCTTGAAATAACGATAACGGGTTCCCTACTTCCCATTGACTTTCCCATTGACTTCCCCATTGGCTTCCTCATTGGCTTCCTCATTGACTTCCCCATTAACTTTCTCATTGACTTCCGATAGACCACATATGGAGCACTGGATAGGCCACATATGAAGCACTGGGTAGGCCACATATGGAGCACTGGATATACTACATATGAAGCACTGGATATACTACATATGGAGCACTGAATATATCACATATGGAGCACTGAATACGTCACATATGGAGCACTGGGTAGGCCACATATGGAGCACTGAATACGTCACATATGAAGCACTGGATATACTACATATGAAGCACTGAGTAGGCCACATATGGAGCACTGGATACGTCACATATGGAGCACTGGATATACTACATATGAAGCACTGGATATACTACATATGGAGCACTGAATATATCACATATGGAGCACTGAATACGTCACATATGGAGCACTGGGTAGGCCACATATGGAGCACTGGATACGTCACATATGAAGCACTGAAGATACTACATATGAAGCATCGGAAGGGCAGTGGGGTTGATTTTACAAATCTGTTTCTTATTTTGCACTTTTAGGAGATTCGCCACTAAATTTGGTGGGGCTCTCGGCAAATTCTAAAAAACGGCACAGGTTTCGCAATCAACGATACCTACCTTAATTAAAAAGACGTAGTGCAAAGCAGTTTCCATCGGAAATGGCGACCCCCTCGTTGGGATGAGGGGGACTTGAGTGGGGTAGGTAGAGATCTGTGGGGAAATAGGGGTGGGAGCTATGGGTTGGGTTTGGATACAGTGGTGAGTAGCTGTAGCGTTGAGGGTTGGGATTGATGGTTGGTATAAGATATCAATGCAGGTACGATAAGGATCTCTAGAATATGTTTAATTGCGCACATGACCCACGGTCGCTTTTCTCAATTCTCAGTAACTGCTTTTTCGACTACAACCTCCTTTCCTTGCTGTTGCCTACATCCTGACGTGCTCAAGTGCGAATACCTTCTCTGGTCAGTTAAAACCATGTATCACTACTGAAGACGGCTCTGAATTCGTGGGTAGCAACGGCGGATACTTACAAAGGCGGTGGCGATTGGTGGTGACGCGCTCGAGTCTCAAGATTGGTCAAGATTTGGGCATGCGCACACCTCGGTTTAGGCGTGTTGGAGTTTCCAGTCTATCCGCTGGTGATATGAAATGCGCCATTTACCAGATGGCCCTCTACTTTGATAAGTATTCAAAGTGACGAATTTTGAGTTGCTAGCAATCTCGGTTCTCTCATAGATGGTGTTCGTTCTGTAGTATCTACAACCGAAGCAGCTTGTGTCGCTCTTGTCGGTAGTCAGCGAGCTGCTGCTGTTGTGGATCCAATTATTCGAGACGTCTTTGCAGACTAACGCGAGAGCCAACTTGAAGCTGACTTCAGCACCAACTGAACACAATGATGTTGGGTTGGCGAAAAGCAACTATATTCAGCACCGGGTAAAGCAGAGTAGTGATTGTATGCTCGACGGCAATCGGATATGTGGCAGCGACAGCTCGAACCCAGGCATATAATGTACCTCTTTTTGGAAAATCGAAAATCGGTATTCCTAGACATTTCATGAAAGTACCGGCAACATTACAGTCGAGATTGCAATGTAATTGAGAAACAGCTTAATTCTGCCGCTCTATGCTAGTCGAATGAGCTTTTTCTTAGGAGAGGCTGCATTCCAAGCACTTTCGTGCATTCGTCCAATAGTGATTCGCTCCGCAAACTCGCCACGCCACCTGATGAGCATCACATTCAGCATGCACTCTCTGTAGTCATCCCATTCATCTATATTGGGCTCATAATAACCGTCCATTGGCGTGTTCGAACCCGACTGCGATAAGAGAACGAGTTCTTTTAGCTCATCCTTGGCATCCACGAGAGGCGCTTTCCATAGGAAGCCCGCTTTGCGGTGGTCTTGGTCGTAGATCCAGATTCGGGGCCATGTGTCAGGGGTGGTGAGCCCTTCATCGGTATCAAGCTCACGCGCAGTCACAGTAGGTTTGTCGACAGGTACGTGGATGTTCTTTAAAGACACTGGGGCCGGAGCAGCTAAGGCCCAGAATTGCAGCCACTCCACTGGATTGCTTGGGTTTTTCCCGGGTGGATCCTGGTCGAGAGTTTCGATTCTGTCTAGAGAAGGCGCCGCCTTTGAAGTTCGTGGCTGCCGCGGGACCGTGGGCCGGGAGATTATGGGCGGATTATACTCGAACATCTGGTGGTCAATATTAACAGAAGGAATCTGCCGTTTTCTCTTAATGACACTCATGAAGTGTTCACCATGGAGCTCGAAGTGATCAATTCTCGATACCAAGCCAGAATGCCATGGTCGGTAAGTGACTGGCCCAATCCAGGCTGTCCAAGAGTAAGTGGGCAGGACCAATTGTTGCTTGGGGGTGTCTTCATCCTCTAGTATCCTGCGGTTAATGGAATCCTTTGGTCTCCATAGAAGGGCATGGTCCCAGATCTCTTTTGGTAGACTCTTAAAGAATGACCATTCATACATCTTCTTAAAGACTACCTGGGCTCCTTCAAAAGCGAGGAGAATGTCTCGTGGGTAGCTGAGACTCTTAGCGGAATACAGTTCTATCAATTGAGAATACGATTTCCATGTATCAGGCCATGGAGTCGCCTTCGTCTTCGAGAGCAGCCCCACAGATCGAATGCTTGAGCTTTCTAATAACGATGTAGATTTCGGGAATAGTTTCAAAGCTCCAAGATCGGAAGTGTAATTGAAGGTATTTTGGCTTAAGTCTGAGGATACACGCTCGCAAACGACATCTTCACGCATAGCATCACATCTGCAGTCGAAGTGTACTTGTCGATCAGTAAATATAAGAGATCGACGCGAAAGTAGTCTTTCTTGAAAAGTCCAAGCTCTGGTATTCCACATGGAGGTATTCAGCTGTTGAGACAGCATCGGCATTGGGACTAGAAGTCTTAATCCTTGAATTACCTCTGTGTTTTGAGTTATTGATCTAGAGCCCGGGCGTAACCCGGGTAGTGAAGCATCTGCATTAGTACCCCCGGCGGCTATGATACTTAATACTGCCTGGGCATATATCAGACCCATCTGGCTTATTTGTTCAATCTTCTCTTTCAGGTTATCTTGAACAATGCAAAGTTGATCACACCATAGATATCTTTCGCCAAGACAGCCAACGAGCTGTATAGAATCCAGAAGAGTTTGACCTAATATGTCAGTCCGCTTCGCCAAGGAAGAGTCCTTTTCCATAGAGAGTTTGTTGCGCATAGTCAGCTGTATAATCTTAGCATTACCCCATACATAGCTCAGAGCAATATATCTAGAGTGTTTCGAAGCTTTCACAATACACATCCTCTTCACGTCGATGAGCCTAAGTCCTGAGGGAAACTGTCTGATCTTCTCCCATGGGGTATAATCACATTCAAATGTATAGTTCTCTTTACAGTTTTGAATCCAGCCACGAACTAAATTGAGGTCTACGCATTCCTGAAGAAGCCGACCATGATACAGGGGTAATTCTCCAATAGAGACTGCATCATCGGCTGCAAGCTTTATCTCTCCATGAGGAAATCGCAGTCTTGAAGACTCCAATGACAACGACTTGTTGCTTGTAATGCTGAGCGTAATTGCTTTATGCACCTGGCCATTTCGCGATGTTCTGCTTCCAGCCACAGCAGGACTTATACCACATGTGACTCTGCCGCCGTCTGAGGTCTTTAATCTTGTGAGATCTTCAGGCGTCAGTATTTGATCTGGGCGACTCGAGCATATCGATTGAATAACCAATCGACAGAAGGCACAGTATTTTCGCTTTGCTATATCATCCAGATATCCTAAAGAGCGCCAACACTTAGTATCGGCTCCGCTAGGAGCGCAATGCCTGTCCTTCCGTGGATGCAAATCGACCTGTTTGAACAGGTCGAGAAGGTTCAGGCATCGACAGGAAGTACATAAAGAGTCGTCTACTTCCACGGAATTGTAATCCATGCCTTTGGTTGGGCTTTCTCTACTTCTGGGGCAGTGAGTGATCCTTACACGAACAGCGTCGTCTTCATGCGTAGAATAGAGATAAACGTTAAGCAACCTCAGGGTTTACAGAGCAAGAAAGTCTTAGCATTCTGCTTTGAGCCATGTACTATCGAGGGTCAAAGATTCATGTGCTGAGATGTAAGGATACGGAGTGTGGACATGAGAACACCACACGATGCCAGAGCGTCGCGCTAGCAGCTCCCTGCATGTTAAAATATGCGCCTTGTCGGTGTAGGGCTCAGTACTCAGTATGCAGCACTGATTTGGACTTTCAACGATTTGGGCAATCCTAGATGGGTAGTTAGCCAGTCCTCCTCGACTGGTTGCATTTTACCAGCAGCGCAATCGATTTCCAGTATATGGGCAAAACTGAACTCATCTCTAATACCAACCACACTTTCGTATCTACCGGCAGCGTATCTACCATTGAACAAACAATACATTGAACGCCCCCAAATCGTAATCTGCGTAACGACATAAAATTCGAATAGAACATTAACAGAATATACCTTAGCGATGACAGATGTTTTCCTCGGCGTAAGCTCGGTACCGCTCTAGCACGTCTGTCTTCTCAATACCTCCGTCTCTAACCTGCCATGAGAAGGCGTAATGCGCTGCTACGGCTTTACCGTCAATCACGGCGTCTGGGATAGATAGATCAGTATGAGAAGTTCTCCTGTTGAAAAAAGAAGACCTACGCCTTCCGAGTCTTTTAGGAAGAGTCACTGTCAAGAATTCCTCATCATCGTCTGGAAATGGTCGATTGTCCACAACGTCGTCACCCCATATGGCGATCAAGTTGATGCTCACACGATAGTATTGGTAGTCCCACATGTCAAAGTGGTACTTGGATATTTCTGCTTCCCCCCCCTCGAGGGCCTCCAAGAATGAATAGTGCTGCTGCGCAAGAACAGCCCAGCTCTTCAGCCCCGGCCCAGACTGCAGGTATGTGGCCGTTGTTATGGGAGTACCGTCTAGGTTAAATTCGGGGCCGAGAGGCAGCCATCGATGGGTCTTGGAGAGCGGTGAAAGCGTCCTCTGGAGGGAGAATGACGGATGACCAGTCCACATGGGAAGCTCAGATGCACGCCAAGAAGCTTTCTCAGGCAGTTGTTGAGGCGGGTCCAATTCGGGCAGATATGGACGTATTACGCCGAGATGGTAGTGCACCCACGAAAGCGCTGGGTTGTTGATGGTGTTGGCGGATGTGAGAAGGTTTTCGGGATGGGCAACTTTCGAGGCAACTAGGCGAGAAATAGTGGAATTATCAATAAAGACCTTGAGTCCTCCTAGTTAGCATGAGTATACGTCATGCTTTGCAGCATGACCGAAAGAATGTGTCTTACCACATCATCGTCTATCTTAATGTACATCACCCCTCTTTCAACGTTATCCCATACCGCGCCGTAAGGAACTCTGCTCGAATCGCCGCTGGAGTGTGTGAGGTTTAATCTAGAGTAGCCGCTTGTGGTAGATACCAGATGGTCCAACCACTTCAGATCTTCCGCGTCGTTGGTTCGTGCAACAAATATAACTTCGTCTAGCAGCCCGCCATTTGTAACAAGATTATGCTATAACGATAACATGTCAACCTCTCGCATAAATGAGATGAAAGCGGGAAAGTTATACTCTAAGGTAACAGTCCAAGATAGACACTCGAGAGCGACGCCCGTAAAACACCAAAGCCTTGACTTGAAAATTGGGAGGAATTTCAGGCACAACAATCTTTCGAACCGGGCCTAAAGTCGGTTTGTAGAGCAGGGTCCCCAATATCAGGAAGATCGTAACTAGAAATCCAAGCACCAGAATCTTACACATCACTCCAAAAGCTCGACGCCTTGGAACTATATTTTCTTGTAAAATGGTATAGGGCGGGTAATGGTATTGGGGAAGCATTGTAGTTGGCGCGAACCCTGTGTTGTAAAACGCGCTGCACGAGAGTACAAATCTGCCCGAGATCTGCGCAGCATGCTGCTTTCAGAAAGACACTTGGAGGAACAGAGAAGAGAGTTTTGGGTGAAAAGAAAGATCGCTCGTGCGCATAATGGTGTCCTTACCCAGCAAGCTACTGTAGCAGTCAAGATCAAAGGCATTCTCGCAGGGAAAATGAGAAGCTTTGTCTCGTGTGCGAACAGGCCAGTTGTGGCCACGTCTATGCGACGCCCGCAAGAACCCATGTTTCGCATCTTGCGCCGACCGCCATGTTTTAATTAGAACGACTATATATGATGCAGGCAGAAGGTGTTGTCCAAGGTATTGAAGCTAAGTGTTGAAGGATTATCGAGAGGGTTCGTCGCATAAGGGAACCAGGCTAAGCCCCATGTTTCGCATTTTGCGACCTCAGCCTCACGAGGCTGAGGGCTTACGAGTAGGTCGTGTAAAAGCATTGTTGGGACACGGAGACCGCTCTTGCGAAAAGTGAAGATGCTGAGAAAAGGTAGCACCTGCATCGAAAGCGCTTCTTCCATGACGACGCGCTGATGCTTAGTGAGGAAGTGAAGGTTTACATACCTTAGCTATTGCACTTTGGAGACACAAAGCAATCGAGGCCAGAGACACGTACTGGGGTGGTACAAAAAGCAGCGCAAGGCAAGCACTGGGAGAATGGGATGGACGAAGCAGCGGCTTGGGGCAGTGTACAGCCACCAAAAGCGGCCCCCGTAAACCCTATACCTAAAGTAAAGAAGGACATGGGATTTGATCCATCATATCATTCATATGTGTTTTTTCCAAGCCCTACGAGTAGCTTGAAGTGGGCAAATGGCCCCGAAAGGATTCGGGGCCTGTCATTCTCATTCAACGCCTTTGGTGGATTTTTATTCCTGGTTTGACAGGGGCCTATCGTGCCACTAACATCATCACGTGTCGAGAGCGTGACAGTCCTGCTGTTGAGCTGAGATAGATCCAGGGCTGAGGCCAGCGAAGGATGGAAGATCTGTTATGACCCGCCATGTCCGCCATACGGGTACGGAATACCTGTATTGATATTATCTCAGAACCAACCGAATGTTCCCTGAAACACTGACATATTTCGCAGCGCCAGATGTCAAAGGTACATGCCATGCCATGCTCTCAACAATAACCTAGAACCCAACCCGCCTACTTCATGTTGAACATCTAACTAAGTTCTTGTGACTCAACCGTCTGCAAAACACATAGACTGCATCTGAGCATGTAAATCTCAAAGCTTCGCCTTTAATATCCCGTCTCACCATTTCCACGAAATCTCAATACCCGGAAATTCATAGTCTCTGTAGCGCTCTTGTGACTGCTTTGATCTAACGAATGAATAGTTTTAGTCATGTTAAGCAGAGTAACACTAGAGCTCTGCCCAGCGTCGAAGGTGGTACCACGTACGACTTCTGGAGTGCGACGGTCGAGGTCAGCAGCAACGGCGCTACCCAACAGATCAGTATTGGGACCATCAGACTTATACCTTCCTCATTCTCAATTCTCTTCACAGAATATCGTTCTGGTTTCCCTTCATGTACCTTTTTTGTCAAGTCCTTTAAATAGAGAATCAGAAGACTTGAAGCTCGACTGGGCATATTCCATGTTAACGGACCATTGTAACTGATGTCCTTATGATCTTCCCCTTGGCCTTCCGCCTACGAAAATTTTGTAAATGGAGTAGCTTCGCACCAATCAGCCGTGGTAAGCTTGTTATTACCGCCAAAGATATGCTCCAAAGGTCCAGGAGCGCACATCGGCTCGTTTACTGCGACCACGATGCTGTCCATGACGATAAGCTTATTGTTGCGTTGTAGCAACACTTAGGTATACTGCTTATACTGCTACCTGTTCTTGTAGTTTTCGATCCCTCTACGTTCTGGGATAGCTGAGCTCCCAAAATTGTTGCATTTATGTCAGAGTAAAGCGTCAGTCCTCCGGTGTGTTTTCTCGGCATCCAGATGGAAAGCGAGTTCTTCGTTTTCGCGATTGTGATTATACATGAAGGGATCCCATTCAGCTCGGGTAAGCCTCACAGCCAATACAACGAGGTACTGCCTTTACCCCATGCCAACAAACAAGTCCCCGCAATGCGCCTTCGTCGAAGACTAACACATCACAGTAGTCAAATGCACTGAATCCATCAACATAGGGCACATGGTATGGTGTGGCTTCCATAAGGCGCGGAGAAAGCCGGGCATAGAGTGCGTGGCTTGTAAAGAGGCGAGGCTACGCGCAGGAACTGCGGCCCTTGTTGCGAAAAGGCAGAAGGAAACGGTAGATAAGCAACGAGAAAATGGTTCGAATTCAAGGGACAATGGAAACAACGGAGGTCGCCCAAGCAGTGAAAATCGTGCGAAGAAAGGGAACTTCGAGAGCGCACCAGACGGCGGAAAGCAATTTAAGGCTTTCTTGTGAGCATTGATATGCTGAAATTCCGCTGCTATTGTCTCCTCAGGGCAGAGAAAAGGCAAGGAGAGCATAGAGTACTTGCAAGACCATTCTCATGCAAGACCAACCTCGTGCATGAAGCTTTGATTCATGTTTGTCTCCTATGAGCAGTAGGTTGACATAGGGAAAAGCTCGTAGCCAGCGATGCAGTTGTATCACATGGACCGATAACCTCACCAATCAACTGCATATGGATACGCTCTGAAAGTTAGAATCGACCAGCGGCTTGCCTTAAGGCCAACAGAAAATTGTTAGTCTTATCGTTAGAAACAAACACAAACTTTCCCCAGACGATATTATAGATTACCGCTTCAATGGCGCTAGAACTAATACGTGAGTGTTAAGGTAAGCAATCCCTGTCAGTCAGCACTTTACTCCGGTATGAGGTACGGACGCGTTACTACAACCACTGGACATATGCCTTCATTTGCGTTGAGCTCCCTATGCCGTCTAATCACCAACCGGAATGTCCGCTCATGTTCCGAGGCGATCGACCGACAACCCTGGATCGCCTCGCAGCAATCTCTCGACAAGCCAATATGCTTTCTCACAACTCGACTCGTTACATAGGCCTGCCTCAAAAGATCACTATGGGACAAGGCGTGGCTCAACGGCAAGCACGGCTACGTCAATCGGAGGAGTTTTGGACTCGGCGGCGCACGCTGGGGAACACTCGATAACAGAGGCTGAAAACAACGGTAATAACTGACACTCCGCAGGCTTTGGCAGGAAGCAAGGCTTATTCAAAACCATCAGCTATTTCAAGTCTTCTCCAACCCCCAATTGTCCGTACCGGTCTTCTCCCGCCAACCTTTGGCTCTGCGATGCAGAAGCCCCCATCTACGCGAGACATCCCTCCAGTTACCTTGACCAACATACCCCATGTCGATTCAGCAGTGTTCCAGCCATATCTAAAACAAGCTGGCTCACTATACGACGCGTTCCAACGCGCAAGAGAAGAGAGCGAGGATGGGGCATCAAACTCGGTGAGGCAACCTCGAGCTCCTTCGACATCAGACCATGCCGCTGGGCTACTAAACCAGGGCCCCCACAAACGTCAAGGAAGTGCATCAAGTATCAGCAGACTGGAAACTACACTATCGATACCAGGATCGCCGACACAAGCTCCGCAACCGAAGAGGAGGGGCAGCGGTGGCCCCTCTCGGCGTGCACCTCTTCTGACCACACCACTATCCACAATCCCCAATGTCTACTTTGAACAAGAATTCCGTCTAGAGAATCCCAGAACATTTGATATCGTGAGCGAGCGTTCGGAGATAGTCCGCCCGCCCACTGGAACCAATGGCTCTGTGACAACACCGGGACCAAGCGGGAGGAAAGCCCTGGCAAATAACGCCATCTTACAGGAGAAATTATCCTGGTATATGGATACAGTCGAGGTCCACCTTATATCCTCTATTTCTACCGCTTCGACTTCTTTCTTTGCTGCGCTGGGATCATTGCGGGAACTACATCTAGAAGCCTCGGAATCTGTTGCGAAGATCAAGGTGCTAAGAGAGGATCTGGGAAGACTGGACCGAAATATGGCTGTTGGAGGCCTCAAGGTGGTTGCTATGCGTAGACGCCGGGGAAACATGCGAAAGCTTGGCAACGCGGTTCAGCAATTACAAGAAATCGTGGAGGCAGTCGCTCATTGTGAGGAGCAAATTGACGATGGTAGAATAGAACATGCTCTACATGGCTTGAGCGAGGTTCAGAAGCTGATAAGAGGTGAGCCTGGAGACCTTGATAGTCTGGAAAAAAAAAGCCATTCGCCACATGCCGATCGAGCGCCAGTCGATTTACGTGGGATCAAGGCGTTGGAGGGAGCGGACGAAGATATGGGGTACCTGAGGAAAAGGATTGGTAAAGGCTTCGAATCGAGATTCCTTGAAGCTCTGCTGGGGGACCTACGGCGGCATGTAGATCACGTGCCATCGAACACTACCTTCCAAAGGTGGGACAAAGCGTCGCAGCGCAATCGCGGGGCCCATGCCCGTACATCTTCAGTCTACCCTGCGTATCTACAATTCGACGATGCCTTGCGATCTGCTCTGCGAGCTAACCTTGACGGTCTTGCTCGAGCGGACTGCGTAATGCCTGCTACCATTGCATATAGGGAAGCTGTCTTGAGGGAGATCAAGTCTTTGATTCGGCGGCAACTTCCAAGCTCTAGCGACGATGACAACGAGTCGACGATGTCAGCTTCTACTCAAGGGGGGAAACGAATGACGCACCAAGAAAAGTCATCCATCCTTGCTCAAAACCTTCGCGCACTTGATGCTCAAGACGCTGAAGACATGCTGAAGGTGATCTACTCGAATGTCGGTGAAGGGCTTCGGCGAGTCGCAACGCAAGTGAAAGTCTTGCTTGATGTCACCAGTAGTTTTGGTAGCCCTCCAACATCAGCCGGGTTTATATCTCCGCAAATTCTGCCGCTGTCCAGCCCAGAAACCCCCATCGGCAGTGCATCGAAGAATCCTTCGATTCGCCCTGCTATCCTCCAAGAGGATATTCAGCAAGCTCTCGATATGTCCAATCTTCTTGGTCAAGCGGTTGATATTGCACAGGGCCAGATCACTAAAATTCTCAAAGTGCGGTCAGAGCAGACTACGCAATTGCCTCTACTTAGGTTCTTGAAACACTTCCATCTTAATCGACTTTTCGCTGACGAATGTGAGGCGGTATCTGGTCGGGGAGGTACAGCGCTGAAGACAGTAGTTAATGCGCATATTAAAGACTTTGTGTCTCAAAGCGGACACAGCGAACGGCAGAGACTGGTGCAGAGCATGGATGCAGACAAATGGGATGCCAAGGATTTCACAGAGTCGGACGTCCAAATACTGGCTCGAATACAGGATGCAAGCACAATGGATATCGATACATGGACCAAGGCCTGTATTATTTGGCAGGAGGATGAACGCCTTACCAATGGCGAACAGCAGGCTAACGGTGATACCACAAATTGCACGGTACCCACAAGAGACAGAGTCCGTAGTGCTACCCTTGACGAGCAGAAGTACACTCTCCCCGAATCAGCTCTATCAGTCCTCCACGGCATTGAGGGCTTTGAGCAGCTCATCACTGGAATACCGAGCATGACACAAGAAATCACATCCTCTCTATTAGAATACCTCAAACTCTTCAACTCTCGTTCATCGCAGCTTATTCTTGGCGCCGGCGCGACAAGAAGCGCGGGTCTCAAGAACATCACGACCAAGCACCTTGCCTTAGCGTCGCAGGCCTTGAGCTTTGTCGCTGCATTGACGCCATATGTACGAGAGTTTGTGCGGCGGCAACCCTCGGGCTCAAGCCAGCTGATGACCGAATTTGACAAGGTCAAACGATTATACCAAGAACATCAATCAGGCATCAATGACAAGCTTGTTGATATTATGAGTGGACGAGCCACTACGCATGTCAATGTCATGAAGAAGACTGACTGGGATGCCACATCGAACACCCAGGCTGCCAATGCCTACATGGAGACTTTAGTCAAAGAGACAACGACACTGCACAAGGTTCTCAGCAAACACTTACCAGAGTTGACAGTGCGGACGATCATGGAGCCAGTGTTTGCCAGCTACCGGGAGCAATGGGGTAAAGCTTTTGAAGATGTGGAGGTCAAGACGGTAGCTGGGAAGGAAAGGTATCTTTCTCGGATATAATTGGCGATAACGGCAAACGTGCAAGAACTGACAGCCATCGTAGAATGCTCCGGGACGTCGAACTCTTCAAATCACGCATCAGCAAGCTCGACGGCGCGGCTGATCTAGGCGATAACCTCGTCAAGCTCGTCAGCCACAAGACTATCGCTCAGAAGGAAGAGCCGCTTAATCCTACGAACGGCCTAGCAAGCACCGAAGCCACCGAAAGGCTCGAGGTCTCCTCTAGAACTAACCTACAGGGTAACAGCGCAAGCATTGAGAAGAGCTAATCAGCGAAACCTACCATATCAGTCTTATTCCCGCTCCACACATATCGTACAAATCACACACCCGTCTAATATATTACTCGAACCTTGACCACTGAAGGCCAAAGAGTATACAGGGACCCTTAACTTCAAATCGCAAATCCTTTTAGAATCCCTCAATACCACAACTCCTCCACTTGCTCTGCGTTCTAATCCTGCTGAAGTTTGATTTGTCGTTCAAAATTCTATAGCGATGTCATCATCATCATCATCCATATTAGCAAGGTGTTTGGGATGACTGCAGGGCATGGATGCCGTTGGCGCTATTTGCAGATAGATTTCCCCATGTAGTTGGAATCAAACGCATAGTGCAAGCTGAGTTGATACAGTTAGAAATAGTACTAAAGACTTTTGTATCATAACGAAATGCTTTTCCGTTAATTGCCACTAAAATAAGGGAAGCAGGCACCAAGGGTATGAGTAAATAGCCGTGAACTTGATAAAATATAAGCCCTAAAGTATCGAGTCTTCATTTTTGCCTCTTGTAAATCTTCCCTAAAAAGCTTTCAAACACTTCCTTTTTCAACCCCTCTGCATCATCCACCTTGGCAATCATATCTCGAATCTCGCCCACTCTTTTCTCTTCGTATTCCAAATACACCTTCTCAAGCTCCAAGTCCTCATACACCTTTTTCACTTTTGCCTCCTTTACCTCGTCTTTCCTCCCATAGCATTCATCCAGCACTTTCCTCTGTTCCGTATCCGCCCGCTGGAGAGCTTGGTTGATGACCCACGAGCACTTGTTATCCTGTATGTCCGTGCCTACCTTCCCAATAACCTCTGGCGAGCCGTACGCATCTAGGTAGTCGTCCTGGATCTGGAAGTACTCGCCCAGCGGGATGAGGATATCGCGCGCTTGTTTTAGGTTCGATGGCGTCGCGAGCTGGAGGTAGTACAGGGCGAGCGCAACGGGGAGGTAGAAGGAGTAGTAGGCTGTTTTGTAGATGACGATGAAAGAGTGCTTTTGCGAGGAGAACTGCGAGAGGTCGACGTGGTCTTCCGGCGCGGTTAGTAGATCGCAGAGCTGGCCGATTTCGGTTTGGAAGGTTATCGTGTGGAATAGCTCCATGAAATCCACGTATGAGGGGTGCGACTTGAAATGTAATTTCAGCAGTATGTAGATGGAGGATTCTAGCATGAAAGCGTCGTTAATAGCAATCATGCCCACCTGCGGCATACGGTACCAGCAGGGGACGCCGCGGCGTGTGTGGGATGAGTCCATTATGTCGTCTGAGACGAGAAAGAAGGCTTGGAGGAGCTCGGTGAACCAGCCGAGGATGGCGGTTTGTTTGTAGTCGCGGGAAGAAAGAGGTTGTGCGTGAAGGATGGAGGCGGTGTCGATGACTGAGAGGCCGCGATTACATTTTCCGCCCATGGTGTTGTGTTTGAGGGACTGGAAAATGTTAGACAGGGCGAGATGGAGGATTGCGTTGGGGATATAGGTTGGCGTACATTCTGGTACCATTTGAGAGCTTCGTCTGGGAGGCCATACTGTGTGCAATGGTGGCTTAGATCTTGAATGAGGGATGGGAAGACGGCTTCGAAGTCCTTGAGGGTCGCGGAATCGGCCTTGGACTTGGATGCCATGATGTTAACTGCCCGTGCCCTTATTGGGGATGAATGAATGAAGCGACGTCAACTGATATACACTGAAGCTACAAAGGAGTGCTCAATGTAGGAGGAGTTCGTTGACCGCTCGTCAGTCTTCGGCAAAAGACCCTGAAGAGCGTCAGCGTCGCGACGGGAAGAGTACTCGTATCCGTAGCCCCCACCTTAAGCTTGTTCCTCGCTTAGAACGAGCTTAGTGGGGGCTACGGATACTAGCTCCACCGGCGCCTTCCATTTCTATATTTAAACGCCGAGAACGCGTGTAACTGCTATCACGACTCTTGGATGCTCGTCCCCAATCAGTACAGGGAAATAGGCTGGGTCGGGGTTAGATATTTGGTCAATGTCAATGTTTCTATGCTTACCAGACCTCGACCAGGCTTCTATAAAGCAAAGCTGTGCAACTATTAACAAGGGTACCTGGCCTGTTGAAGCGGCCCCTTGGCCTTTCCTTTCCCTTCCCTTCCTTCCTTCTTCAACTTCTGCCTCTCTCTCCGATTCTGAGCTTCCTCTCTGACTTCACGTTCCTTCTTCGTCTTTCACCTGGTTTTCATTGTCGATCTTCGAAGATGGGCATCTTCATTCATTTGTCGTTAAGGCCACGTAACTTCTCCCACTCTCAATCCCCCGAAGATCAGAACGCCAAATAATGTACGTGCTTCGTCTGCCTCGCCTTCTTTAATTTGAAGAAGAAGCAGCCACCTTCACCAGGGCTGAAAATAACGTCGACTTTGCACTGAAGTGCAAGAACCCATTTCGTCGTGAGATCACGAAATTGGGCGTTGGGGGAGACTGATCGGACTGGACTGGGGCTAAATCCCACTCGAGCAACTACCTCGATTAGGCGTCGAAGCGTCTAAATATGTGCTTCATGATCCGCTGCCAAAGGTAAACGACAAGCTTGGAATGAAGCTGCAGAGGTCCTGTTGCTATTAAGACCAGGGGACCATCCTACTGTCTCGACTAAGATGTACAGTACCCCAACCCCATGTGTCCATCATAGTTCGAGTCTATGGATTCGATAGATGACATTTTGGGGCAAAGTTGTTCCTGGTCCCTAGCGATTCGCGCATCCCGGCAAACATAGCTTGGTACTGTCATATTACAGTGAAATCTGGACATTGAGGCTGGCAATTGGAAAATCTTTTATCCGACTCGTCATGTCATATCGTGAGAGAAATCAATAGATGAAGAGCATTGAGATTGTATGTGTATTGGTCAACACTATCATCAATATCCTGCTTTCATTGTTGCCCTTTCGTTTCTATTGGACCCGTCGCTTTTCAGCTTGGGCTTGACGCAAGCTTGTAAGGGAAGGGGCAGGCGCAAGTATGAGGTAGAGGCTTCTTAGGCCCATGTTTTCTTTCCGCGCACTGTGCCAATGCAGGATGCTGTTGCTGTTCTTACAAGGGGCGGTTTTTCCCCAAGGTACATGATGGGCGCCCTCCCTTAAGCCTTCTTCTCTTCGGCGCCATCTACCTCCTAAACTCTCAACACTCTGTTTATCCTATGTACTTAGACAACATACTTAGAAAACCGATCTTCAAAATGCCGTCCTTTTTTAGGCGTGTGCTTGGGGTGGCAAGAGAACGGACGCCCCGTCAATCTCAGTGGAGCGGTTGGTTGGCTTGGGCGGAATCGGGTTCATGGCCTTCTCTTTTCTTTCATACTCGACCACGTTCGTATGACACTGAATATGAACCTCTGAGTTACAACCTGAGTGTTTACACTAGATCGCCAAGTATGCTTGCAAGATTCGTCAACGTTAGCGTCCATACACTTATACCAATTCTGTGAGGCATACAACCAGCCAAGGCCAAGTCCGCCAGCCGCTGCGCCGAGAAATGCATTGATAAGTCCTCCTCCCCGCGCCCCCGCCCCCCCACTGCCAGTATGGATCTGCCTTTCTTAAAAATAGAAATAAAAAAGATTGGTCTCCCTGCCGTCCGCTCCTTTTTCATGATTTCGTTACATATTTAATCACTAAATAGCGTCACTTTTATAAACTATCAATTTCTTACTTCACCAATAACCGACTGCAGTCACTTTTATTAATTTCTCTTTTTATTTTCTTTTTTTGGTATCAAGTTACCAATTTGCTCTTCTTTTTCTTTTCTGAAAGGGGGGACCCCAGAAAAAGCAATTTTTCTTGACCCCTTTCAATTAACATGTTTGCCTGGGTGTGAATGCTGGGAAATGCAAACAGATAGGATGGTGAGTGGCACCCACCGGTCTGCCCCACAGTTATTTTTCGCAGGCGTTGGGTTAGAGAATTGACGCATCACGCATCCAGGACCTGCGTTCAACGCGCTCTCAAAGCCTCCCAACATTGCGTCTGTTGTCGCTATTCTAGAAATCTTTAGGATCCCTTGCCAGCAATAGATCGCACAGCTAGTATGGTGCGCTACAAAAAGCGCCGTAGCCAGCACTAAAAATAAGTCATATTTCAACCTAGATTCTCTGCACACCAACGTCAGGGGCTGAAGGTGAGGGACGAGTCGAATGTTGACGGGGAAGGACAGCAGGGAGATAGCCTGACCACAATGCAATTCGAGTGAGCCATTAAAGAAGTTTTTGACGAACAACAGCAGTGTGACCGCGATGCGTGTGATGTATTAGAGAATGCGGTGGAAGAGAATGTATCTAGAAGTTTTGTAGGGAATGTTGGCAGATCAGTCCTTCTTTGGTTCCCAATAGCTCTGGAGCTCAATTGAGAAGTTAAGTCTCTTTAAGCTTTCTCAACGCCCTCGTAAATTGCTGTTGCTAATTTGACAGATGAGCATCGACAGTGGTGCGAGAAAATCCTTCCTCTCTACCTTCACATTATCCTTTCCGTCACACCGTCTTTCTCACATTCTTCGAAAATCCTGAAATCCCAAGACACCCACACATCTGCGCTTGCGACGATTCAGTGGGACGCAATAAGCCTTCGATAACCTTACCTGCTAACTGCTCCTCTAAACTCCAAATCTCTTTACCCCATGCCGAGCACTCAACGACTTCTTAGCTGGGCTTATCAAAGAAAAGAAAAGCCGCTTCCCAATTTATATATCAATCATGGCTTTCATAGTAACAATGTGATGTATCACACTCCGGGACAGAGGTCTCGCTCAAGAACAGCGAAAGCAAGAATAAATAACGAGGCCGGGAATCCGACAGAAGATGGATGCCGCTCGCGATCACGGCTTCGCCCAGGTGCGCGAAGTGGACCATCAACCTAGAGGACTGGTCGCACATGGACTAAAGATTGCCTCTGTTGCGCAAAAAGGCGGCAGCGGAGAGTAGGTTCGACAAAGGAAACAGAGAACATTGAAAGGGAGAGCTTAGTAGGCACGAGGCCGTCGAGACCGCTCTCCGGGACTCGGGGGGAAATCTAATATCTCAACACGATTCAGGGGCTGTCGGTACATCCTTCGGTATGATCGGACTTTGTGTACACGAAGGATGATTGGGGGGATAACCGAATAAGAGAAGAAAAGGGAAGAATAAATAAGAAGAAACGAATAGACAGGCCTCTTGAATAATGCAATTTGTTCTTTTGGTTTCAAAGTCCCCCTTTACCACCAAATCCTTTCGCAAAGTAATTGACCACTAAAATATATTCAAGAATGAAATCAGATGTTCATTTCAAGTCCGCTCGACCAGTAAACAATGCTATTTCAATTATTTTTTGACGCCGAAAGGCGGCTGAGTTGGCATCAACTTCTCCTCCCGAACCGACCTAGGCCGACCCTTCGATCTCCAACGATGTATATTCTCCGACCGCTTCGTGGCCCCCTCCATATTAAAACCCGAAATCTCAACTTCACTAGAACCACCCCACCTCCACCAGAACACGGACCAACCCCCCCTCCCACCACCAGAACCCTTGCTCACGCTGCCACACACCCACGTCCTCGTTCGCTGCCAGACTTCTACAAGCCGAGAATGGCACTTTGTCTGCCCGGGTAAATGCTGGAGGAAAGTGAGTGGCGGGACGGTTGAGGGATGAACTCTTAATACACACTACAGTAGCCTTGCCTGTAATCAACGAAAATTACCGATCCATCCAGTTCGCTCATTCCAAAATTTCAGAGAATGAAAGTAGACTGTGCGAAGAGTGACAATTCACAATTCACAGTTCAACATCACCAGTCGGACTTACTGTAGGGTGTTGAAGCTGTTGTGTGACAAGCAAGGCTGACTATGACCTGGGGTTGTCTGTGCTAGCTGCCTGGTACAGCGACTCAGACCCTCTTGGTACCCTCATATTAACATATAAGACCGCCAGCAAGTACTGTACGATTCCTCTAAATAATAAAAAGGTCTTCTGCTCGGCTGATTTGATCAAGACTGTGCCTTACACGGTACACTTTTAACAATGACAGCTTTTAGCAAACGAAACGCCGAGCAGCTTCGGACAACGCTACAGGATGCTGTGGTTAAATGTTCCGAGCGATGCCTCTACCAGTCCGCCAAATGGTGTGTATTACGCTTTTATTCTATTCCTTTTCACTCTCTAAATCGATGATGTTCTAGGGTTGCTGAATTGTCAATCTCTCTTCGATTACCAGACGAACAATCGCCATCCTCAGACACTGAATCTGACTCTCCGATGCAAGATATAGAACATACACCGCGTCCGATTCTCTCCGTCTTTTCTTCCAGCGTCGATCCCGACGAGGCAAGACTTGAGGCCAAAGAAATATCAAAGTATCTTTTGGCCAAATCTTACTTTGATTGCCGTGAGTACGATCGCTGTGCAGCTGTTTTCCTACCTACAGACCTCCCACGCGGCCCACTATCCGAGTCGTCCCCCAATGCCAAAAACCAGACGCCATCAAAGTCAGAAAAAGGAAAGACGAGAGACTCAGGCCCTAGAATATCCACGGGACCTATCCGGCCTCGCAATGCTTTACCACGACTAAGCCAAAAATCTCTTTTCTTAGCTCTGTATGCGAAGTATATGTCAGGGGAGAAGCGAAAGGGTGAGGAAAGTGAGATGATTCTAGGACCAGCAGACGGTGGCGCAACTATCAACAAGGAACTCGTAAGCTTGAGTCATATTCTTGAAGGATGGTTCGCCGATCAAGCCGCCAAGGGCTTAGACGAGTCCAGCCAAGGATGGTTAGAGTATTTGTATGGTATTGTGCTTGCTAAAGGAAAGAGCGAGAAAGACGCCAAAACTTGGTTGATTAGAAGTGTGGAACGATGTCCTTTCAACTGGGGAGCTTGGCTGGAACTGAGCGAACTTTTGAACAGCGTAGAGGAGCTTCAGCGGATCGTTCCCGAGCTGCCACAGAATATCATGTCGCTCATTTTCCATCTTTACGCCAACCAGGAGTTGTATCAATCTACTCAGCCTATTCACAACCAGCTTACGGAGTTGGAAAGGATCTTTCCAGATAGCCATTTCTTGAAGGCGCAGCGAGCCTTGCTCTTCTACCATTCCAAAGATTTCGTAGAAGCCGAATCTCTCTTCTCGGCCTTGTTGCATTCGGACCCTCATCGAATCGATTCCCTCGATCACTATTCAAATATTTTGTACGTCATGGGTGCAAGACCGAAACTTGCATTCCTTGCTCAAGTCGCAGTAGCGACAGACAAGTTCCGTCCTGAGACCTGTTGCGTTGTGGGAAACTACTACTCGCTGAAGTCAGAGCACGAAAAAGCCGTGATGTACTTCCGCCGTGCCCTGACACTCGACCGCAACTTTCTCTCTGCATGGACGCTAATGGGGCATGAGTACCTTGAGATGAAAAACACCCATGCAGCGATCGAGAGCTACAGAAGAGCGGTAGACGTTAACCGCAAGGACTACCGAGCCTGGTACGGCCTAGGCCAAACCTACGAGATACTTGAGATGCATCTCTACGCACTCTTCTACTACCAACGAGCTGCGAGTCTGAGGCCGTACGATCCTAAAATGTGGCAAGCCGTCGGCAGTTGCTATGACAGAGTCGATCGACCAATACAGAGCATCAAGGCTTATAAGAGAGCACTAGTGGCGGGTACATACTACGATGCTGGCAGCTCCTTCGGCTCTGGTACCACGAACGCAGAAACCCCCAGCGGAATCATGGACCCAGAGACACTCTATCAAATCGCCCTCATGTACGAGAAATTAGGCGAGATGGAAGACTCAGCGTCATATATGGAAATGACACTAGCCCAGGAAGAAGGCCCTGGGAACGACGACGACGACGAGGTTAGAGGTCCTGGTACTGGGGTTACGGGTACGACTTCGAAAGCGAGGATGTGGCTTGCGCGATGGGAGTTTGCGAGAGGGGGTCTTGCGAGAGCGATGGAGTTGGCGAATGAGCTTTGTCAGGATGGGGTGGAGGTTGAGGAGGCGAAGGCGCTGATTAGGGATCTGAGGGCTAGGATGGAGAGTGCTAGGTCATAGCAAGGGTTTTTGGCGCCAGGGGATTGGAACAAGACTCAGAAGGGAGTCTTCGCATAAGATCCAAGTCTGTTATTGCGCTCGTTGTTCTCCTCTAATTTGGTTTGTAAAGAACCTGATAAGACAACGTTAGCAGCGCCTTCCGTTGCCGGCGCCTTGCAGGGGGAATTTGTGGCTGTGGCAGAGGGGCATGATGCATTTTGGGATGATTTCTGTGGGGAGTGAAGGTCGGTGTGTGGCGGCGCGTTTGGGAGTTGGAGCAATGCTTACTATCGGGGGGTTTGGTCGGGGCCGTAGATGTTGTTTGCACGGGCGATGAGGGTCTGGAGCGGAGTTGAGTTGTGGAAAGCGTTTACGATCGTTTCGGCTGCGGCTTTGCCGGCTGCGTACGGGTTTTTTGAGGACAAGGGCTCGTCTTCTTTGTGGCCGTCGGCTTCGGGCTTCGTGGCGCCGTAGGCCCCAACGGAGGACATGTGGAAGGATTTCTTGACGTGGGTGGCAACCTCGAGAACAATCTGGCTGCCATGGATGTTGATCTCCCTGAATCCGAACGGGTTATAAGAACTGCTGTCGACCCTGGACAGTTTCTATGATTCTTATAGACTCGAGGCATCTTTAATGGAAAATGGCCCTAGAATTTTTGGTGACACAAGACTTGGTCAGTCGAATTGTCAGCACGTTACATTTGCTATTAAAGTTGCAATCAAGTTGCCAATGGAAAGAATATGGAGCCATTAATAGAGGTCAGACCATCCCTGCAGCATGCACGTGGTAGAACGTTAAGGTATCTTCTGCGGATTATATCACTAGCGACTGACATGACACAACATTTCCACATAGTCAGTTCCATTGAAGCGTTTTGAGGGTTTGGCTCAATCTTGATCTGCGCAATACCAGGGCCGCAACGGCCGCAGATTCCTCAGCATTCCAAGCTCTCATCAATATGACTGTGATAGGGATATTCTGCGGCCCGACGAGTGCTATGTCTCAGACATATACCAGCATGATCGATGATGTCACAAGCTTCCTGTGACCATCGAAATCACCAACGTTCCTCAATAATCATTCGTATCCAATCAAAATGAAGCAGTGCATCAACGACGCGACAGCTTGCCATCTTATCAAGCCAGTGCGAGGAAATTAAAAGCAGACCAGTGTGTTTGATAGACATACCTAGAACCACATATCAAATACGCGGAAGATGTCCATCATCTAGAAGTAGAGGAAAATCAGGCGAAATGGGTTGACATTTCATTGGAAAAATGGGCTGTAGACTAATTTAATCAAGCAGGAACGCAATATCTTCGGAGAAATCGACAATTCAAAAAGCTACCTAAGAATCTTTCAAGCTCGGATTCGCTTTTAGAACTGCTGCTGCTGTAGAGCTGGCCTCAGAAAATTAGGAAGAGGTATGTTAGAATAACGGGTGTGTTAGTATGTGAAATGCTGGGATGGGATAGGGGCGCAGATCGATGGATGAAGGAAGATGGTAAAGGGGTATTGGGACGATTTAAGAGGAAATAAGTGGAGAGAAGGGCGGGGCGTGTGCGATGATGAAAAAGAAATGTTTTGGGGGGGGGACCCGAATGCCCCTAGGAAAACTGAGTATCTCCACTACACTCCAATTTTAGATGACAATTTAAGGGCATACATACTAGCTTCGAGCAACTTCTTCCTGAACCTTTCCACTAACTCGATATATGTAGCTCAAAGCAGCTCCTGTAAGCATTAGGCATGGGGTTAAAAGAAGAGATTTCGTCGAAAACAAGAAGTGACGTCGAATAATAAATTACAGGAACAAGAGATCCGTTCTCAGCGCTCAGATTTTCACTCTGTCCACTTTCACAGGATACACCTCAATGTCCAAAGCACTGAAAAGAGAGCGAAGTCTGCCAGGGAAAAGACCCCGTCGAAGCATTTCCGTATATGTACGGTTTCTTCAACGGTGACCCAGCTGGACTCAATTGGAACGGGCCTCTCGAGCTGCGAGCTGCTGGTTCTATTTCATGGGTGGTGAAGATTCAGCATACTATGCAAATTAGCTTGCCATACACATGGCCCTGAAACCCATATTACAGTGCGCCGATTTCACATTGCGTCTCACTGCTAGGGCACACGGGAATGAGCTCCAATAAAATGTATCTTCCCAGTTGCGAGGGACCGTCTATGAGCTACTCGTAGAAGAAGCATCGAGATAACCGTTAATCACTCCTATGCACCGAGGGCGACTAAAATAGTAAGAAATCTTTCAATAAACCAAAATCATGGAAATGCTTGAATCTGAGATGGTTCTTCGGCAGGCGTTACATATTCGGTGTATGTCCGTTCAATTTTAGGTGGAGGCATAGCTATGCTTTGAGGCGCTACTCCATTACTTTCCGGCTGAGCTGAGGGCAGGGAGCCTCCTAGAAGAACACCATTTCGCTCTTCGGGCTGATCTTGGGTTATGGCTTGAGCTTGGGGGACGGGCCAAGCTTCCGCTGTGGAATGGACACTTGAAGTATACTCTCCGGTTGGTGCATTGGTTTCACCTACTTGGTGAAGTTGAGTTACGGGTTCTCCTTGAGGAACGGTCATGCTAAAAGGCGAGATTGTGTTCTGTTGTGCCGAGTTCGGCTGAGATACCGGTATGGCCTGTAATGTGCTCAAAGGTGCCATGCTGCTTTGAGGTCTGGAGTCTGTGGGGGTGCGTTCATATCTTGGTCTGTTTGACCTGGACAATGCAAGCTTGGCGAACGAATGGAGCGTTGCGACCTTCTCTCTCCTTTCCTGGCCATCCACACTGCCGACACCCACGGCTGTCATATCGCCGTCAACATCGTCTACCCACTTTACTGGTGCAGTTAGAAACAACTGCTCCGACTCGGGCGACGCCAAATCCAGCACATTCTTGACTGCTGGGTCTAAGACTGGCATCATTCCACATCGAAAATCTAAATTTCCGCCATACTTCTTAGGGATACTGTCGATATCCATAAAGGCTTTGAGCGTGGGCAATACTTCGTGGTGGCCCAGAATGAAGATTTTGGAGGTAGTGATGGGATCGAACCATTTCTTAATCCAGCCCCAAACGGTAGGGAAGAACGAAGGTGCACCAATGATCTATGCAGTCAATGTCGATATAGCGTAGTAAATATAACCAGAGGCTACAAGGGGCGCTTACAAATATTCTGTCCAGTGTCTCTGGGTAATGAGCTGTTGCCAGAGTCGAAGCGTCTTGCATATGGGACCTTAGATTCCAGAACTGCTTGAGCCCAACATGCGAGATGTCAACGATGTTATTTGACTGATCAACGGGCGTCTCCGGATTGGGTCTTCCGGGCACGGCGGAACAGAGCGGCATCACGAACCGGGTTAGATTTTCATACAAAGCAAACAATCTCAGCATCCTTGATGGCGATGGGCCTTTGAGCTTTGATTTGGACGTAGATGATGAATAGGCGACCATCTTCTTAGAATCCAGCTTCCCAACCTCGTACAGATACACCGGGATTCCGCGGTTGTCCCGACGGCCGGTCCATTGAGGATACTAGTTCGATTAGGATTCGCAAATCAGGGATTGGTCAAGGATACTTACAACACTTCTGGCTTCCAGGTAGTCTTGGATATCTATGTTTTCGTATAGCGCATCGAGCTTATTATCTCGTCGCCATATCTCTGTATCTTTGAACTGTACGAAAGCATCCTGTGGTGAGAACTTTCTGGCCCTTAGGAATCGCCTACGAGTCACTTTAGATTCGAAGAGGTAACATGGACGGGGAAAGGTCTTTATATGTTACATACACCAGGGTGCCGTCATCGTGACTAGCGAGGCTATTAGCGCCTACGGGTTTGTAGTATCCATGCTTAGCACAGAGCGTTTTGAATTCATCTAATGCGTCTTCCTCCGCTGTCGTCAAATGCCCTAAATGACCTTTTAGACGCGCTTGCTCGAGCGAGGCTGAGGGAGGGGGTGGTCCATGTTGGTCCATGTGTTCTTCCTCATGGTTCTGTTTTGGAGCCATACCGCTGAATACTGTCGACTTACGGTGGGGTTTTCAATATCTGTGTGCAAAAGCAGCTTTGGGAGGAGCTGGTTGTTGAAGAATGTAAATGACTGATTGTTCATGTCAGCTTCAATGTGGTCTGTTCAGTCTAGTACTTTTACCGTTAGCGCGGAGCCAGTTGAGGTCAAGCGTCTCTTTCTTAGGGCTGAGGCTGAGGCGCGCATCTCGCGTTCGGACGTTGAATAACAGCCGAGCCGGTTATACAGTTATGAAGTCTATTGGTGTATTATTCACTATTCATTATTCTTCTACCAGTCCAAGTATAAGGTACTTTTCCCCCCAGTAATGGGTTGAAGAGACCACAAGCCTTTCATTGTTGCTTCAGAGCCATGACCAAAGTGTTGGAGTGTAAAGCATCATGGCTAGCGACTGAGCATGTAGAGTGGAAGGCGAGTACTCGTACATGGCCCCGAAAGTCGTGCTAAGTAGTGTCGATAGCATCTACTCTAATCATTTTTTCTCATGATCATTCCTACCCTCATACTAAGCTCCAAGGACGTCAGCTGTCGACCTTCTTGCTTGAAGAACAATGACCACAAAACTTTTGACCTGATGTCGCCAAAGAGGAAGGCGTCTGTCTCTATTTTCTTAGGCACCTGTCACCTAAGATCGCCTGCCATTGTACGACATGACATAGGGCAATAAGTAACATACTGGCATTACTGCATCCGCAAGCATGGAGCTCTGGCTTGGTTCTTGAAAACTGTCTCCATAACATTAATCATTCCTGCAGCCACGCTTCTAGTTGGTTGCCACCAATAGCAACCATGTGCGGTAAAACACGTCAACCGTCTGACAGTTTCTCTGAAAATAGTACTGGTTTGCGAGCACTACCACACGAGTTAGCAGCCAGTCGACTGTATTCAGGTTCCTAGTCACATCAACGATATCATTACTAGATCGCTATTAGTATCAATTGGCCGATCAATTGATTTGTAAAGACCGATGAAATTCCTACATTTGCTGCTGGTGCCTGTCAGAAAGCACCTTTTCGTCACAACCTTAGCTCCCTTTTCAATAGATTTACATCTTTATACTCATGTTACCACTGATTTCGTTTGAGATCTTACGATCCCTATGTCTGTCGCACTGACTACATCTTGATTGTCATTCTAGTCAGCACATCGAAGAACAAACGTGCTTACTTTCATCAGAGCTTGAGGTCTGTTGCATCCTCTTTTCCTACTCTCATATGTCTATAGACATTGCATTATCCCACGCCCAAGGCTAAATAGCTTCTCGAAACAGACACGCAGCACAGGGGGGGGGAGTCCGCTCGGTTCGATGTTGGGCTTCAAACTGGGCAACAAGGATGAAGCTGGACATCACGTTAGTACTGCAGATACTTCTGCTACCGAATATGTATCAGAAACCTAATGATCAGACTACACCTGAAGATGTTTATAGTTCAGGGCTTCAGATCATTAGAGGAGTGTTGAAGAGGTTCCACACTGAAAAAGAGGGCTAGTTACGAGATTTACACTTTGAGATTGGTGCAAACTTGGTAAGATATCTCAGCACAACTCACTGTTCGAAGACATCCTCCGAAGCCCCACCTACTCTTCCAACCCCAGAAACCCAACCCAAAACCTATGAAGATCAACGACAAAGAACCCTCAATTTTCCCTTCAATCACTTTCCAGACACTCGGCGACGGATCCCAAAACACTACACACGTACATGCACCACCTTGACCTTGAAACCGCCATAATTTTCCCCCTAAGGAGATTGACTGGATCTGCCACGGACTCGACGATTTTCGCGGCCTCTTCGGCGATACCACGCAGCTCAGACTTGTCCCCGGGGGGCATGTTATCGCGGTAGTAGTAAACAGGCATACTCGGTGAATTTGCCACTTCTGCGTCCGGCAATATCAGTCGAGGGCATAGCTTGAGGAAGCCCTGCGGGTACTCATGTGACCCCACATTTGTCGCTCCTTTCGCCTAGAACTGAAACGCGCCAACATCTGCTGAAGTCTTGTATGCGATATTGTCGCTGCTGTTGCAGGATCAAGTATTTGGTTGATTAAACAAAAGAATGAGCATGCAAATAAGATATGGATTCAATTGCCTGCACGGCTAGGGCCTCGAAGCAGTGGGGTTTAGCCAGCTGAGAAGGATCTCATGTCTTTTATATTATACCAATACCAGCGGTGGAGCGAGCCACAAGCTCTTATTGCATTCTAGAACCTGAAGCGCAAACAGAAGAAGTAAAGTGTCAACTACCAGCCTCCATCAAGCATCTCGGTGTATGGCCCGAGGCGGCCCATCATCCGGATTCGTAATTGCCACCTCAAACACCTCTCGAAACCCCACCGGCATTTTGCCCCCAAGATGGTCTCCTTCAGCTACACAACGCCTATACACCTGACCCGCCTTCTCAGCGATCATAGATGGCGAGAACTCGTCCTCGGCCCCAAATTTCACGGGATGTAATCTGATCTGACATTTTCCCGTTGGCGAAGCCCAGACGTGATTGTAGGGAAGAGACCAATTCCGAGATTCGTGGTACTGGTCCGTATTACCGAGGACCACGAAGGCGCCGGTGCAGTCAGGTGGGACAATTAGGTAGACGTAGGGTTGGGGTGAGTAGCAGATGGGTGGGAAGTTGTTGAGCGAGGGTGTCATACTGGGACTGACGTTTGCGGTTGGGGGGAGGGCGGAGGCTAGGAGGAGAGACGGTAGGAGGAGGGAAAGGGTGAATGCAGACATGGTTCGATAGAGCCTTGGGCTGTGAAATCTAAATATATAGGGATTTGCATGGAAAAAGATGACAAAAGCGGGCGGTAGGTAAGAACTAAAGGTTTACATCCTTAGATCATGTCGCCTCAGTGATGACGGCGGGTAGATCGTTTCCATCCGCGTTGGAGAGAAGTGCGCGCATGAATCGGCTAACGCTTGAAAGTGAGAATGTCGTAGTAGGTCCAGTCGGACATGCTGCAGAACTTCACATCCGGCTTCAGGCTTGTAGAAATGATGAGACTTCCCTCTGCTATCGGAGCGTATCTGCTCTTGCTGATTTGTCCATATAGATATCCTATATTCGGTTACTAAACTAAGTGTCGCCCACTTACTGCAGCAAGAAGTTAATGTCGTCGCATAGTGGGGAAAGAGATAGGTCATTGGTTCAAGCTGTGATTAAGTCTCAAACTCGTCAATCAGAACGCAGACAGATAGTCTCAGTAATGATCGATAAGCTTTGTTCAACGTCTTGTTGACGGACTGACCAAAGGATATTCAGCGTTGAAATCTTATCTTATCTTATCTTATCTACCGCTAACTTTACACTTATTTCCAGCCTCGGCAGAACTTGACATCATTACCATTTGCCAAAAAGCGGAAATTGCACCTGTGCGACATGATTCATCGATAAAGCTTCAACATATCTTAGCATTCCGCTCGCAAATATTGTTTCCGCCGCCCTCCTCTTGCCGAGGTTTGATCTCTGGAAGGATATCAGGCTCAAACACCCCGGGTATTTCTCTTCCATTCTACCTACAATTTCTTTGCCCAATACTCCTTGTGATATACTATACTGACTATGAGCAAGCCTGGAGACTTCGATGCTGTCCGCAAGGATATAGTGGCACTGCTGCATCAGCCTGAGTACGATGATGGCAGTGCGGGGCCTGTACTCGTACGCCTTGCTTGGTATGAATCCCCCATCAATTTAGGAAGACTACTCGGACTTCAAGGGGCATGCACGGCCTCGCTTTCCCATTTGCCTTCTCTCGGTCGCTTTGTTGTCTGCCTTGAATCGGCCTAGAAATTCTTAGAGTTACTGACACGATACCCCTCCCAGGCATTCCTCAGGAACCTACGATGAAGAGACAGACACCGGCGGCTCCAACGGCGCTGGAATGCGCTATGAGGCCGAAGGTGGCGACCCCGCCAACGCCGGTCTCCAACACGCCCGCGTTTTTCTCGAACCCGTAAAAGCAAAGCACAGCTGGATCACCTACGCCGATCTATGGACCTTAGCCGGCGTCGTGGCAATAAAGGAAACGGGTGGGCCAGACATCGAGTGGAAAGGTGGAAGAACAGACTATGTGGACGACTCGAAGCTGCCGTCGCGGGGAAGGCTGCCGGATGGAGCGCAGGGAGCGGATCATCTGCGGTTTATATTTTACAGAATGGGCTTCAACGACCAAGAGATTGTGGCCTTGTCAGGTGCACATAACCTTGGACGGTGTCATAGCGACCGATCGTATGTTTCCTCCAGCCCACGCCCCCCATTTATCCCTGAATCTGGAATACTGATCCGCAACGCAGAGGCTTCAACGGCGCGTGGGTCCACAACCCCACCCGCTTCACAAACACCTACTACAAACTCATGACCTCCCTCTCCTGGCGCCCCACCACCCTCGCCAACGGCGTCCGCCAATTCACCCACTACGACGAAGACCTTGACGCCGAACTGATGATGCTGCCCACCGACCTCGCCCTCCTCTCCGACCCCAGTTTCCGGCCCTGGGTGCACAAGTACGCCGAGGATAAGGAAGCGTTTTTTGTGGATTTCGCAAAGGTTTTTGCGAAATTGCTTGAATTGGGGATACGGAGGGATAGCGAAGGGGGGGTTACGAATGTGGATAACGAAAAGGGGGGCTATGTGAGTGCGCCGAAGAAGAAAGGGAAGCCTGGAAAAGTGGGACAGGCTGGGAAAGAAGCGGAGCCGTTGGCTGAGGAGAATAAGCAATTGAGAGCGAAGCTGTGAGGGCCGGATTGAGGGAGAAGAGAGAATAGACGTCTATGTGGTAGAAGCCGCTCGGATATTCCAATAAATTCCTTACCGGAGGGTTTTTTTACTTTTCAAGACCGCACCAGGAGAAGAGCATGTTTTGCAAATCCCACGAAAGGTCGGGACGGAAGACTGTGGGGGTGTAAGACTAGAGCTCTCTAGAAAGTGGGCGATGACGTCTGGCTTTTGTTCTAGATGGAGATCAAGACTATAGAGCATAGCGCATAGATTCAAGTGCATACTATAAACCTCATATTTCTAATCTCTCCCATTTCCAACCTCCCTCCTCCTATCATCATTCCCAAAAACAATTTGGTCTCCTCTCCCTCCCCCGTCGGCCTCCCACCAAAAACACCCTCCCCCGCCCCTCCTTGTTCCTTACCCTTCCTTCTATTCTGTCTCACCCTCTTATAATTCTTCCTTTGCTCGTATTCAACCCTCAAACACATCATCAACTCATTATTTTGATAATTCTATCTTTAAATGTTAATTCCCATCTAAATCTCAAAAAACAATCATTCACAATTAAATATCTCAAAACATATCAAATTATTACAATACCTCCAAAGTTGACGTATGAAATTCTAATACATAAATATCGATAGAAAAAACAAAACGACACATACAAAACATATCAAACGAAAAATCTCAAACAAACCTGACAAAAAACGATAAAGTATAATCCCCAAAAATTGAGAATCCGACATGACAACAAAAACTTAAGAGCAAAGAGCGAAAAGTGAAAAGCGAAAAAAAAGAGACGACTGAAAGGGAGCACGAGAATTGAAGGATCGAAAGGTGTTGGAGAAAAGAAACAACTGAAGGAAAGGATTTTTGTAGGAGGAAGTGGAGTTGTAGAAGAAGATGAAGTTGTAGAAAAAACGAAAGCCGCCCCAGCAAAGAAGAGTCTTGGATCAGAATCAACCCTTCCCCCGGCGCCCCCCCCTCCCCCTTTCCCTCAACAAAATCAACCCTCCCCCCTCCCCCCTCCCCCATCCCCCCTTCCCTCAACAATCTCAACCCTCCCCTTCTCACCCCCCAGCCTCTCCCCACCTCCTCCCCTCCCCCTCCTCTCCTCGGCCGGCCTACTCAACCCGCCACCTACCATCGCAGTTAGCTAACAATTAATCACTACTATTCGTCGCTGCTCTTCCTCCCACCCCCCCGCCCTGGCACATTTCAATTCTTCCGTACGACGTTCACACGAGTGAGTTGGCCCGACCACTACCAGCGGGTGGCTATGCCAGCAACCACCCCCCTCTTATCCCACCGATACCTTCGAAGCTACTTTCAGGCTCCAGATCATCTTGGAAACCGGCTCGTTGGCGGCGGAGAGGGAATTGATAGCTTCGTGGTGCGGGGTGCGGGATGGTGGGGGGTTGGGTTTTGCTTCTTGGGAGGGGGTTGGGGGGAGGGAGGTTGTGTTTGTGAGAAGGAGGGGCGGTGGTTAGGGTGGGGAGGCGATGTTACGTGGGGGAGCGATGGTGTCTCGGAGGGGTTGGGTGGGTGTGAGGGGAGGTGTTTGTGTATTATGGTATGGATTTGTACCGGTGGCTGGGGGAGCTTGGAAGGCTTGTTTTTGGGAGATGCCATGTGGGCTGGCTGTGTTTTGAGTCGAGGCGCGTCGTTCGTATTTCTCCATAGATTCTTCTTGGAGGGGATCTCCTGGTGTTTCTGGACAGGTCCTATTCTTCGGCGGTGGTGGAAGTGTTGCGATTGTATCTGATGGAGAAAAGCAATGATGACCAATAACATTTGGTGGATATGCTCTCTTGGGATTGCTCAAGTGGCATCAAGCCTTCTTATTCGGATTACCTTCGGATATCAATGTTGAAGGAATGAGAATGGATGCTGCGGATAACGAATGTGACAAACTCAATAAAGAAGGTGACATTGTTTGGGATCAAGTCATGAAGCGGGTTGACAATCTGAAAATCGAAAGAAGATGTTAGTAGCGTCTACTTGACGCTATTCTCGCTCCAAAGAATAGAAGTAGGAGCTGTGCATAACATCAAATGCCCGAATAGAAAGGAGCGTAAATCAGACTTCAAAGGCGTGTCTGGAATTAAATCACTCCTACGAAAATTAGGAATCATAAATGTTAAAGGATTGCCCTGATCTAGTTTCCCCATCAAACATGTAGTTAGATCAGTATTCGATCTTGAACCTAAGTTAGGCTAGTACTTGTTGGAAAACCTTCACTAAATGTTGTATCTCATCCTCTGGAAAGTGCGCATTAGCCGGTATGCCTCAAAGAGCGTCGGAACATAACATGGGGCATAAAATCCTGACTAACCGGTATTGTAATGTAGCATGCTCACTCTGACCACACCATCTACCTTCAAGTCCAGCAGATCATCAACCATCCGCTTAGAATAGAAATGACCCCAGCGTATTCCGAAATCTGAACATTTCTCTACCTCTTCAACGATTTCTCTTGAACTTCTTCCTTCAACATTGAAACTTACTACCGGAACCCTCAAGTCTGAACTATCGGACTTTTCCCCGTGGATTCTAACATCTTTTCTTGATCTGAGGTAGTCCAAAAGAACAGCTTGTAACTTTTGTTCGTGCAACGTGATTGCTCCCCAGGTCTCCTTGCGATCAGGACCGAAATAGGCAAGTATCGAGGGGATTGACGCGACAAGCTCGTAGCTCGAGGCTGCAAGCCCGAGCTTGGTCTCGAGAGATTTCGCAGGAGCATGGAAATAGTGGCCTAGTGACTGGACTTGGGTTCGAGCGGTTGGTGAGGCGTACAGAACCGCAATGTGGGGACCGTACACCTGTGGATTCGTTAGCCGCTGCTGCCCATGGAAGAGATTATAAATCCACCTACTTTGTACCACGAGAATGAATAAAAGTCCACACCCAAAGCCTTCACATCCACTTCTCTATGTGGCGCGAATGCCACGCCATCGACACAGAGCATTGCCCCATGAACCTTGTGTACCTCATCTGCGATTGCCTTGATATCATGTATTGTTCCGAGTACATTACTCGTATGTGTGCAAGCCACAAGCTTTGTCTTATCCGACATTAAAGGCCGAAGGTTTTCCGCTGTGAGGGTCAAGCCATTGGAAGGAGTCCACCACTTAAAAGTGAGTCCACGGGCCTTGGCAGCACGAACCCATGGAGAGATGTTGGCCTCATGGTCGATAGAAGAGATGACAATCTCGGAGTTTGGGGGAAACTCGAGGGCTTGGGCGAGATTGGAGAATAATTGGGTTGTAGATGGTCCAATTGCTGATTGTACGATGGATATTAGCATTACCAGATTCAATGGAGGTACGGAGTCAATACCAATATCATCAACACCAGCATTCATATAGGTTGCCGCGGCTTCCATGCCCGCATCGAATTGATCCGTGCTCTGCTGAGCGACATTGTATGACGCGCCCAGTTGTACATTGGTTGACTTGAGGTATTCGGTGATGCTATCAGATCGGTAAGATGTCCTTGAAGGTGGTGGATGAAGAACGGACAAACAAGGCTGGCACCTACGAGTCGATGACAGTGCCTAGAACTTGGCTTCCTCCGGCATTGTCGAGATAGATCTGCTTCTGGTTCAAGGCGGGGAACTTTGCTCTTGCCGAGGCAGCGTCGAAGGCGTGTTCAGTGCGTCCCATTGTTCTTGTTCTTGTTCTTCTGCTTGTTCTCCTGTGTATTCCGCTTCAATGGCGAGGCAACGAGAAGATGACGGAGCGGGGAGCATGTTCGCGGCGTAAAGTATCTACCTAGTCCAACTCCCCGCTGTGTAGGTGTTTGCATGATCGGCTGTACCGAGTTCTCCACCCCCTTGGTGGTTCCCTCAACCTCCTCATCTATTCCCTTGTCAATTCGTCGACCATCTCTTTTGTTGCTCAATAGTGTTGCGCTGTCGTCTACCGAATCGCTGTCTCTTCTAGCTGGGCTCAACCTTTATCAGGCAGGGCTCCGTGATCCCTTCATGAATTCATCCAAACTACGGTCCCGGGATCCAGCAGTTTTGCCCAACAACCATGATTGCTGATCATTGTCGACTACTACTCCTGCACTACTCGGGCTTACCAAGCAATGCATCGCCATTCTTTCACTTTTCGGTACATCCAAAAATCATCAAAGCGTACTGTGTTCTGTCGGACTTTATTTTAAATCCGTCGGTTGTACATATGTCCCGACTGCTGGTTATAAGAAGTGCAATTGGCAATTTGACAGTTAGATCTGAAGTTCCCACTGTTCATGTTTGTTTAATCTCAAGCCTTTAGAAACACAGTCAGTCCCATTGACCCATTGAATCCTCCCGAGAAGCTCAGATATCTTTTCACATAATCCACACCGTCCTCAGTCACAATGGCTTTCCAGCCAGCCCCCAAGCCTAAGAGCAACCTTGGCTATCTCCGCATCCTCGCGCCCACCGCTGGCGTCCGGGTCTCTCCCCTATGTCTCGGTGCCATGAACTTCGGCGACGCTGGGAAAGCTTTCATGGGCGAATGCGATAAAAAGTCGTCTTTTGAAATCCTCGATTTCTTTTACGAAAATGGTGAGCTCCCAACCATAAGCCTAGTTGGTGCCAGACCTATTATCCTGAATTGCACTACTAACGGAGGTATGTGAGGTGGCAACTTCATCGACACAGCAAACAACTACCAGGCTGAAGAGAGCGAGACCTGGATCGGTGAATGGATGGCTGCCTGCAAGAACCGAGATGAGATAGTCCTCGCGACAAAATTCACGACGGCGTTTCCAGCCGGCCCAAAGGGCATTAAAGCGAACTATCAGGGCAACCATTCCAAAAGCTTAAAAGTCTCCCTCGAAGCGAGTCTGAAGAAACTCCAAACAGACTACATCGACCTCCTCTACATCCACTGGTGGGACTTTTCCACCTCGATTCCCGAACTCATGCAATCCCTCCACCACGTCGTCGCTGCTGGAAAAGTTCTCTACCTCGGCATCAGCGATACCCCAGCCTGGATCGTCAGCAAAGCGAATCAATACGCCCGCGACCATGGCCTCACCCAATTCAGCGTCTACCAAGGCCACTGGAGCGCCGCCATGCGCGACTTTGAGCGAGACATCTTGCCCATGTGCGAAGCTGAAGGCATGGCCTTGGCACCATGGGGCGCTCTGGGGCGGGGCAATTTCCGAACCGCAGAAGCATTCGAACAGGAGAAAAATGAAGGCCGCAAAATGGGCGGTCCGACGGAAAAGGTCCGGACCGTCTCTGCCGCGCTCGAGAAACTCGCGGATTCGCACTCTACGGCCGTCACCTCCATCGCCCTCGCCTACGTCATGCACAAAGCCCCCTACGTTTTCCCCATCGTCGGCGGGCGCAAGATCGAGCATCTAAAAGGCAACATCGAGGCACTAAGTATCGAACTAAGCGACGAAGAGATTGACGAGATTGAAGCGGCAGTGCCGTTTGAGGTCGGCTTTCCGATGAGCATGCTGTTTGAGTTTGGGGGCGAGCAGAAGTATAGCACGAGGATGGGGCCAGGAGATATTGCGTTGTTGAAGAATGCGGTGCATTTGGATGATGTGGGGAAGGTGAGGCCGCCTAAGGTGAGGAGTGAGTGAGTGAGTGGATTGGGGACGGTGGGAAGTAGTCAGATTGGAGAATTATAAAAGCGTGAGAGACCTGATGTTTATTTTGTTCACCAGACAGTCATAACAGCGTATCTTGATCCCATACCGCGATTAGAATTCAATGGCGCCAAGACTCAACCTCGTTTTCAACAATCTTGCACCTTCAACCGAATCTCAACAAACCCTCCTTTCTAAATTAGTCTCATCCTCACACATCTCTCTACTCTATCTCCGGAATTCCAAACCCAACACCAACATTTACGGATAGATTCAATCTCCTGCGTTCAAGAACCAGGACGCTTAAGCAGCTACGCGGCTCTACAGAGCCAACTCTAAATCTCCCACCGCCTTCTTCTCTTCTCGCTCGCCATATTCTCTCCCCCCCCCATCTAGTTCCAAACCCCTACCGTTCTTGAACCATCACATCCGACCCCAGTCAAAACCGCGGTGAATCCAAGTAGGTTTGATGGCTTCTTATTCACAGTTCGTCGAGGGAAGGTTTGCGTAGGGCTAGAGATTGTAAAAGGGGTTTATAGGAAACGAAGAGGGGAGGTTGGTGTTTTCAGACGAGACAGTCAAGATACCTGCATCGAATGAAGAGAGCTTAGCGTCATGGTAAGTGATCCTCCGACTTCCTCTCCTGGGGAATCCTTTCCAAGGATTTCTTGTTCTCGTTCGCGTTTCTAATCTCATAATTCCCCACTTTAAGAACATTAAGTGGTTTTTCTTGTCTTTAATAACACTCCCCGTCAGGTTTTCATCTCCTCGATATATCTTCCGGAACGTCTCTATCCGCCTTTCGTCCTCCCAAAACCCCCCTTCCCCAAACCCGCGAACTCCTTCCCAACACCCCGCTAAATGCCTCTCAACTAAACCCCTATTTGTAAAAACCCCTACCCTCAACTATAACCCCATATCCCCCATCTCCCCTCCCATCCCTTCCCTTCCCTTCCCTCCTCTAATCACCACCAAAACCCGCGCACTTGCGATATGGAAGTATTCAACTCATTCCACCACGTAGCAAACTTGTTAGTTTATGGGAAGGAAAGGTACTTGAGACGATGTTGGGCTTTAAGAGGCGATAAGATACAAGTAAATGGGGGATGGGGGATTGTGTGGAATAGGGGTGGGGGAGCATGTGGCGTACTTGAGGGACTGGGGAAGGGGGCGGGAGGGGGTGCTTCGTCGTCTGGTAATAGGAGTATTGATGTGAGTCTTGGCGGAGGGGTTGATGAGTAGCGGCGGCCATGAGTAGTGATAGCAAGAGCACAAATCGTATAAATCAGTATAGTTGATGTCATTGCATCTTGCAAATTATTTCAAGGCATTTATCAAACATCATCTGACAAGAAGACTATTTGTAGATCAGACGCAACATTGATCGTCGTCGACATTTACCAGATACTTCCAAGACAAGTCTGTTGAAAACCCGCACTATATTCTCCTTTGAACAATTTAGTGGTCTAATCGGATATCAGTGCACCTACGCAGTCAAACCCCTATATTCAACTCACGACTGGCCTCTAATCATCAACAATCACTACACCCGAGGGCCGTTCTGCCAAGGACTCACGCCACTTAGCGCTAGTGTGTGCTTGACGGTATAGTCACCAATTGGTTCACGTACGCCGTCGTGAGACCAATGGCGACATCAGTGCCTGTGTTTGCTCCTCAGAGTATCGATGAGATCGAGGCGGAGTTCATAACACCTGAGTTGCCAATTTGTCCCAGATATTTGGATGGAACTCTGGATATTTTCAGACGGCACAAACACCCATTCAATCTAGTTAGCACTCTCACGATTGACATGGAGTGGTGTCAACAGCATGGTACAGGACAAGATTGACATCCTAACAAATTCATCACAAGGCCGAGTTATCATGGAGGATCTCATCAATATGGGGGAATGGGAGCTCTGCAAAAACCCTGCCAGCGAAGAGCCTTATGCAGACGTGTCCCTAATCAATACCACTCAGTTCCTGACATCTGGCTGAGGTCACGCGTTCCAGATCCATGGTTCTATTACCTCCGGTTCTGGCCAGAAGCGCTATACAAGCTTTCTATCGATTGCGCTAAGATCGAAGTCCCAGACGTCTTGAATAATAGCTGTGTGCTGCTTGAAGAAGAGTATTATCGCGACTCTTACGAACGCTTTGGCCCACCATGTCTGTCGTCACAATCAAGGACCGTATCACCAAGATTGCAGACTCGAGCCAAGATCTTGCGGATCGAAATCCCTATCTCCATTCCCACTGTTGAAGACCACCTCAACGCGCTGTCAAATCAAGCTGGAGCGGAGACGGGCTCCGGACTGAAGAATGTCGCGGCCCCTACACCACAGATTCGAAACTTTGTGAGGTATTTATATCTCGACTGGGCGCCGAACCGTGATTGGATACTGGACGTCGATCCACGATCGTAACCGCGAGTTGATAAGATCCCGCATTAACAAGTTCCGAAGGAAGTTATTGATAATGTGGGATTCAGTTATATGAAGACATGTTTTCGACAAGATGCCCTAGGAGCTTAGTATTAGGGATAAGCCAGTGCCAAAGTAGCGAACCCGATGTTCAATGTTACACCCAGCGTAAAGCGTTATGGTCCACTGCTATCTTATCGGGAGGTGGCCACCTCTGTAGGGCATACGCGGTGCTAATTATCGATTCCAAGGACTGTCAGGCGGAGGTTGGGTATTGAAGACAAGCCCGCATGGCGAAGTACAATTCTTTGACCCATGTTGTACCCTCTTCGGAAATAGCGGAGATGCTCATGTTTTCAAGAAAAGAATGATCAGTTTAACCAACTATACGCCTGATAATGGTAACGATGTTCAGTCGGAATAACAAGAGGCAAATAAAACGCCTACGGCTGATACGTTTATGATCGCCTATAATGCTTGCCCGGTGGACTTTGCGGTGCCTGCGCTGCTACAGTATTAATTGAGGACGCACCACGCATAGGCGCTGCCAGCGTCCTTCAAAAGAGTGAGTAGCATTTGGTTATAACGATGTCTGAATGCTCACCTGACTACATTGTTACCAGGAGGATATCGTTATTGTAAAGTTTACGAATCGGCCAAAATGTGAACACACTTGGGAACAATCCTATTCAGGTATGTATAGCATATTTCAACAGGCGGGCATACATATTGAATAGTCCCTAGTGGTCTTAGAACGTATATCGTTACTAAGAGGTGATCGTTGTGTGGAATATCGTTATAGGGGGTTTCTTACTGCAGTGTCCGATTATGCAGATCATTCTCCCAGCGCAGTATCGTCATTCCAGTCCTACGGCCTAGTTGCATTATTTGCCTTTCGCCTGATACATGTACTTTCCATCGATCTCGGGAGTTATTTCATGATTTGAATCTTGCCTACTTAGGTATTTCAAAACCAGATGACGTACTTGCATTCACCCAGTTTGCAGCATGCTAGTATTAGTAGCCTCGCGGAATACGAGTATACACATGTTCAGCATCTAATGTTTTATACCTTCATTAACACTTAGATCAGGAACTCAGAAGGATAGACAACCCCTACCTTAGTGATGTTGTGGATGTGGTTGGAATGTGAAGAAGAGGCGCTAGCCCCAATAGGTTTAGTGCTATGCAAACTGAGATGTACAGGTCCTTCCTGCAGCGGGCTGGACATTGCTTAAGCGTTGCCGGGCTTGTTCAGGTATACCTTAGCTGGCTTACGCTCTCATACAAATAATCCTTGTTAAGAGGCTTTTTGCTGATGCAATGTCCAGCCTGCTGCAGGAAGGACCTGTATGAGTACGAGTATGACGTGCCTGATGTGAATCTCGGTCGCGGTCGCGCTTGCGCGGCTACCGGAAGTGGAGTCGCTTGTCCTTCCTATCAAACTCGACGTCCTTCCTGAAGCGACACGGAAGATCTACGTTATGAAGTGATATCCCCTTATGCGCTTCCAGCGGCCCTCTTTGGTTAGCTCATGGCCCTTGGTGTCAAGCCATGGAGCCGAATGACAGGGCAGGTGTTTTTTCTTTTCCCATTCACTTGATGATTTCCAACACACCGTTAACAATGCGTGCCTCCTTGTTCCTTTTCTTCACTTCTTGATTTGTCGTCAACTTCTCCGTCTACCGGTCCGGCAACATGTACACAACTCCCTTGACGGCTACGCTCCTGTTTATTGGGCTGTGCTTCCTTCGTACCCTTCCAGCTTTTGGCGCAGTTCATGAGCAGTTGGCGACCACCCCATATGGATGGACCCGCGTAGCCACTCCCGATGACAGCAGTACCATAATCTTACAGATCGGTTTGCAGGAGCAGAATCTTGACCAATTGGAATCGCTGCTCTATGCCGTCTCAACACCAGGCAGCACCCAGTACGGCGACTATATGGAGGCCAACGATGTCAAAAGCCTCCTGCAGCCTTCCAGCGAGGCCAACAGCGCCGTCCTGGCTTGGTTGAAACAGGCTGGTGTGGATACAGTCTATAGTGATGGTACCTGGGTTAATTTTGCTACTACTGTTGCCACGGCAAACAGATTGCTAAATACCCAATTCAACTACTACGACAGCGAAGGCATTACGAAACTCCGGACAACTCAGTATTCAGTCCCTGACGAACTGACTCAACACATCGACCTCGTCACCCCAACCACGTTTTTCGGTAAACCCAAGGCTCAAGCGCCTACAATTGTTGGTCGAGACCGGGTCGAGGCTCACCAGGTCGATGCATCTTGCGCTCTTCTCATCACCCCGCGGTGTCTCAAACAGCTGTATAGTATTAACTATACTCCGGATCCGAAGTCCGGAAGTAGGATAGCATTTGGTAGCTTCCTCAACCAGTCTGCACGCGCTCAAGATCTCAGGCTTTTTGAGACGACGTACAAGATCCCTCACCAGAGTTTCTCAGTTGAGCTCGTCAACGGTGGCGTCAATGACCAGAGTATTAGTAGCAATCATGCGGAAGCAAACCTTGATATTGAGTATATAGTTGGTGTCAGCCACCCTTTACCAGTTCTCAGCTACATCACTGGAGGATCGCCACCATTCATACCAAATCTCGATCAGCCAACTCATGCAAATAATACAAACGAACCTTACCTCGATTACTATTCCTATCTTCTTTCGAAGCAAAACAGCGAGTTGCCTCAAGTCATTACAAATTCGTATTGCGACGATGAGCAGGTACAGTGGTTTTGCAAGATGGGTAAGGAAGTGATCCAGCTAACATGCAATGGTTGACAGACGGTCCCTGAGAAGTATGCTCGCCGTGTCTGTAACATGATTGGTCAATTGGGGTTGCGAGGTCTCACGATTCTCGCGAGCTCGGGTGATACCGGCAAGTTAACTTATCCTTATCTTCCAAGAGCCAGTATGATAACAGGGTTCCATCACAGGAGTTGGTGCGCCGTGTCAATCGAACGATGGTAAAAGGACACCTGAATATACACCTCAGTTCCCACCAACGGTAAGCATTTTCTTCGCTGGCACATCTTCGGTTTGACCTAAAGTATGAGGCTTGAGACAACATCGAGAACAAATACTCTGTTGACATGCACCATGGCCTGTGAATCAGCAAGAAAACAATGTGCTAAATATGACTCCTTGCTAGTGCCCATACATCACTTCTGTTGGCGGCACGCAATCCATCAGCCCCGAGGTAGCCTGGGTTGCCAGCACTGGGGGCTTCAGCAATTACTTCAAACGCCCAGAGTACCAAAGCAGTGCCGTGTCTACCTACTTGACGAAATACATTGGCAAGGCAGCGTTGGACTACTTCAAGCCTTACTTCAACATTGACGGACGAGCTTTCCCTGACGTCGCTGCACACAGTCTCCGTCCAGAGTAAGTATTATAACATCGCCTGAATCCCACCCAGCCCGCGCGATCTCTCACCCCTGGCCAAACTAACCCGAAGACCCTGACACAGTTACTCCGTCGTCGTCAACAATAAACGTAGCCTCTCCGGCGGAACTTCGGCCGCCACGCCCGTCTTCGCCTCTATCATTGCCCTCCTCAACGACGCCCGTCTCCGCGCCGGCAAGAAACAGCTCGGCTACCTCAACCCCTGGCTCTACAGCATCGGCTTCGAAGGCCTCACCGATATCACCGCCGGTGGCTCCGTAGGATGTAATGGTACTAATGGTCAGACAGGCAAGCCAGTCCCCGGTAACCCTAGTATCATTCCATACGCAAGTTGGAATGCGACGACTGGTTGGGATCCGGTCACTGGCCTTGGAGTTCCAAATTTCGAGAAGCTGCTGGCGCTGGCGATGTCCTGAAAGGTCTACATAGGTGGTGAAGGCTTGAGAATCTCTCGCATGCTCCGTTCTAGCGCCGCTATCAGCCAACTTGATATGATTAGGGGTTCGGGTAGGCAGGTAGTCGTTTGACGACTTCTTCCATCAACGAAAAGATAGATTAACCCGTTGCGGTGCTTGTTGCAGTATGGCTACCTATTACCTCCTTCTAAGTCATTAAGAACTCCATTTATCGATGATTTGTTAGCTCTCTCTCCTACCAGCGCATCCCACCCTTCCTATGTCACATGCTTCTGCACTTCACCAACGGGAAAAACCATATGTTTAATTGGTTCGGGATCCATTCTCATGGAAGACTATCTGGACATGACGCCAATGTTTCGATATTGATTTGCTCGCGGCATCGTTGAGTAGCGTGATCAAGGATAGAATTCATTCCTGCAGGAACGGACATGGCTCCACGGGACACTCAATTCCAAATGAATCATCAAGTATCATTTAAAATAGGTATCATCAATCAATCAAATGCAAAGAGAACATCGAACAGCTCCTCTTCACGAATATAGAAATAATGATATCCGGATTACCGACTGACTTTCCGGAACAAAGGCCAATACACAGTTAATCTTCTTCCGAAGGCTCTCACCAGTGACATGTTATTGCGAGTAGCTCAACAAATATACTAATCCCGCAAGCGGAATGAAGTCGTATAGCCTGTGATTTGATAGGTACGCACCTGAGCTTTCAGGCATAGACGGTTCCCCATCTAGGATGTTATCTTAGTGATGTCACACTATCGACCGTGTTATGGAAGTAGGTGCTAGTGATGATGGTTGGTAGCTTGACAGTGTGAGCGAGAAGGGGAGGTGTAGAAAGCAGTCGAAGTCAGATGTAGACACACACGTGACACGGTAAGGCTGGCTTGGATCTCGGTTACGGATTCAGGGTCTCGCGCTATTTTGGCGATCTCCCGTAATATCTTAGCTTCTGTTTAAGGTACGAGTACGGAGGACACCAAACTTCGTCTACTGGGTTTCTCACCCCTCGCCCCCAACTGTAATACATGCCTACTAGAAGCCTCACGACGTTCATTCATTCTGTAACGCTTGCTACTGTTCCCTTGCGGTGCTCGAGTACTTGGAGACTCACCATACCCACCACGACTACCTTATATCCGCAACGTCCTCATCACGCCTTCACACGCCTCTCCTCCAATATGGCTCCTCTAGAAAGGCTTGCGGACAAGCTCGAAACGTCTGAGCTGGATGATAGATCGTACAGAGTTGTAAGACTGCCGAACAAATTAGAAGCACTCCTCGTTCACGACCCAGAAACAGACAAAGCCAGTGCCTCGGTCAACGTCAAGGTTGGCAGCTTTAGCGATGCAGATGACATGCCTGGCATGGCTCATGCGGTGGAGCATCTCCTCTTCATGGGTACCGAGAAGGTGTGTGTTAATGACGCCACTACCATCTTTACTGACAATCTTTAGTATCCTGTTGAAAACGCCTACAGCCAGTACCTAAGCGCGCATTCCGGCTCATCTAATGCGTACACAGCATCTACCGAGACGAATTACTTTTTCGAAGTGGCAGCCTCTTCAGGGGTCGGATCAACGCACCCTACAAATGGCTCCACTACGAACGGCTCCCTTACAAACGGCGCTCCTGAATCACCACTTTATGGAGCACTCGATCGTTTCGCCCAGTTCTTTATAGCCCCCCTGTTTCTTTCCTCTACTCTTGACAGAGAACTGAAAGCTGTGGATTCTGAGAACAAGAAGAATCTACAAAGCGACAATTGGCGTCTTTCGCAGCTCAACAAGTCGCTCTCAAACCCGAAGCACCCTTATCACCATTTCTCTACCGGTAACTTAGAGACTCTTAGAGACGAACCTAGGAAAAGAGGTGTAGATATTCGGCAAGAATTCATACAGTTCCACAACAAGCATTATTCGGCAAATCGTATGAAGTTGGTCGTCTTGGGTCGCGAGTCCCTTGATGATTTAGAATCGTGGGTTGAGATTCTGTTCGCAGGCGTAAAAGATAAGGACCTTCCACCAAATCGTTGGGACGGGGTGCAGCCCTATTCTGAAAATGAAGTCTTGACTCAGATATTTGCCAAGCCTGTGATGGACTCCCGGTCCCTCGACATATACTTTCCGTTCCAAGACGAAGAACACATGTATGAATCGCAACCTAGCCGCTACATCAGCCATCTAATTGGGCACGAAGGCCCTGGCAGCATCTTAGCATACATCAAGGCCAAAGGCTGGGCGAACGGGCTTTCTGCAGGTGCGATGCCTGTGTGTCCTGGAGCCGCGTTTTTCACGATTTCAATCCGGCTTACCGAAGATGGCTTGAAAGACTATCTGGAGATTGTCAAGGTTGTCTTCCAATATATATCTTTGATCAAGGAGGTTCCACCTCAACATTGGATATTCAATGAAGTCAAAGGGATGGCCGAGGTTGATTTCAGGTTCCAAGAAAAAAGCCCCTCAAGCAGATTTACTAGCAGAATCAGTAGTGTTATGCAAAAGCCATTGCCACGTGAGTGGCTTTTGAGTGGCTCTAGTCTACTCAGGAAATTCGACTCATCGGCGATTACTGAAGCCCTGTCATACCTAAGGACGGATAATTATCGGCTTACTATTGTTAGCCAGCAAGTCCCTGGAGACTGGGATAAGAAGGAAAAATGGTATGGTACGGAGTACCGAGCGCAGCGGATCGACGCTGATTTTGAGGCTGCTGTGAAGAAAGCGGGGCAAAGCACAGCAAAGGACAGGATATCGGACTTGCATATGCCACACAAGAACGAATTCATCCCAACAAAGCTGAATGTGGAAAAGAGGGACATTGCAGAACCCTTGAGAGCTCCTAAACTGATCCGTAACGACGAAAGCGTTCGGACCTGGTGGAAGAAGGATGACCGATTTTGGGTTCCTAAGGGGAACGTTTTCGTCACTCTCAGAAATCCCCTCGCGGGTGCCACACCAGCGACTTCGGTCAAAGCAAAGATGTTCTGCGAGCTTGTAAAGGACGCACTGGTCGAATATTCGTACGATGCTGAGATCGCAGGACTGTACTACGGACTTGGCTCTTCTAGTGTCGGTTTGGATATTGACGTCAGTGGATACAACGATAAACTCATTGTATTACTGGAGAAGGTCCTTGTTAGCATGAGGGATCTTGAGGTAAAGCCAGATCGCTTCAAGATTGTGAAAGAGCGAGTCTCGCGAGGGTATCGCAACCGGGACTTTCAGGCCCCTTACCAACAGGTCGGCGGCTATTCTCAGTGGCTTGGAGTGGAGAATGTATGGATCAGCGAACAGTATCAAGCCGAGCTTGCTCATCTTACACCCATTGACATTTCCACCTTTTTCCCGGAAATTCTCCAGCAGCTGCACATAGAAGTTCTTGCTCACGGAAACATCTACAAAGAGGATGCTTTACGCATGGCTAAGCTAATAGAATCAACGCTCAAACCAAGACCTCTCCCTCAAACACTGTGGCACGTCCGCAGGAATCTAATCCTTCCGCAAGGAACCGACTTTACGTACAAGCGCGCCCTAGGTGATCCGGCCAACGTCAACCACTGTATCGAGTACTATGTATATATCGGTGATGCTGCCGATCGGATTCTCAGGGCAAAGTTGCTACTTTTAGGGCAGTTGACCGATGAGCCAGGCTTTGATCAGTTGCGTTCGAAGGAGCAGCTTGGCTATATCGTTTGGACTGGGCCAAAACTAATGGTAACAACAATGGGCTATCGTGTAGTGATACAATCAGAACACGCAACCGAGTACTTGGAAGAACGGATCAACGCTTTCCTTGCTTCCATCTCCAAACTCCTCGAGAAAATGTCAACGGAGGAGTTTGAGGGCCACAAGAAGAGTCTGATCAACAAGAGGCTGGAGAAGGTCAAGAATCTGGACCAGGAAGGTGATAAATTCTGGTACCACATCGGTTGCGAATACTTTGACTTCTTGCAAGTTGACCATGACGTTGCGCACCTTAAACCCGTGACGAAAGAAGAAATGATTGATTTCTTCAATCATTATATCCATCCAACTTCCCCTACCCGTGCAAAGCTATCCATACACATGATCGCACAGGCTTCGCCTAAAGCGATTGCAGGCAGCATGACCGGGACGGAGAAGAAGGAGAAGGTAATTTCGTTGCTCGCAAAATACCTCAACACAATGGGCGTCAACGCCGACATCGAACTCCTATCCCAGCGACTCGGTCAAGTCGACATAGCTGGTGGTGACCAAGCCGGTATCATCGAAGCCATGTCAATGTATCTCAAAGACGATGTCTCAGCATCAGAAGACCAGTCATCCCAGATTATGGAGCAAGGACAGCAGCTGCTGGCGACTGCTCTGCCCAGCTTAGATATTGAGATCCGCCAGGTCGCCAACGGCGTGGACGAGTCGTCTGAGCTGCCGGAGGCACCGTCTGTCAAAGCCACGACGTTGGTAGAGAATGTTCACGACTTTAAAGCTGCGCTGGCTGCAAGTGCAGGGCCAAGGCCGGTGGTCCACCTGAGCGAGTTCGAGGAGTCGGAGCCGAAGTTGTGAGGAGACTTCTTCTTTCTTAGTAGCTGCATTAGAACTAGATGTCTTGATACGAATGTGAGATTGAGGCCAGTTCGAAGCATGGTTGGAAGTTGTTATCCATGATCCCCGTGGACAGCTTCGTGGTGAAGACACCCCCTGTTCGCGTATGATAGATAGATGCATAGAGCTCCCTGTCGAAAGAAGCGGGATAACCGCAAAAAGCACTTCACGCATTCTACTGCATGGCTCGGTTCAAAAACTCAAGAGCTGTTGATCATCCTCCCAATTGGTTCACGATTCCCCAATTGTTAATTACCTCTCCGAGTGCACACAACTAAACCATAACTACATACCTACCACCCATTCCCTTCATGATCCATCATTCATCACACGAACCGAACAATCTCAATCACATGTACTCACAACCACTTCCTCAGTTCTGATTAGTATATGACCAGCTACAGTAGCTAGCTCCTAACCTCACCATCGCCGTCACCATCGCCGTCGCCGTCGCCTTTCCTCCTTTCCTCATGCATCTTCAGTATCTTCATCCCGGTCACTCACTACTTGCTAACATATTAGCTATCCCAGCGATACACTTACAACTAGTCAAAGGAAACAATAAATGGTTAATTTCCATCGACGACGGCATCAGTGTTGTCTCAGATATACTTCCTGGAAATGTAGTCTTATTCGTCGACAAAACCATGTCTCCAAAAAGTGTCCGATTTCTAGAATCCACAAGCCCTAATATCGCTAGAAATGGCACGTTGCCCTGTGAGTTAAGACTTCAATTGACAAAACTTAATGTCATTGCTTGCCGCATCCATCCCATTACTATAGATGCCTCTGTTCCAACTACCATTGGCTTATTGTAGCGACGGACTTAAGTGGAGACTTTGGGCCTCGATCACCTATAAATTCCCTTTGCCATGCCATTCAAGCTACTCAGACCGAGCCGACATGCTTAGGCTTCCTACTAGATAGAGCGCGAAACCGAAGCATCACCTTTACCACGACTGTGCCTCAGTCTTCTCTTACCGCGCCTGTTCGGCTTGCAAATTTATTGTCCGCCAAACACAACCTAGGCAAACAGCCCATGAAGCCCGGTAAGTTATCTGGACAGCAACGCCTCCAGATCGCCGTCACACTGGCCTCATCTGTTCTGCAACTACATAACTCACCATGGCTCAGCGAAAATTGGGATAAATGAGACATATACTTCTTCTCCAACGGCCTAGACTCCGATAACCGTCCTTTGATCAGCGATGCATATGTATCGAGGTCTTTCTGGCCACCTGGAAGCCCACAACCAACAAACAAGAGCGCAGAGGCGACCACAGAAGATTTTCCGAGCAGTCAGATTATTAAAAAAACTTTATTCGCGCTTGGCATAGTCCTGATTGAGCTCTGCCTAAATAAGACACTCGAAGATCTACGTCCGCCTCCAGATGACAAACATGAGGCGGCAAGATCGCAAGGTATCGTCGATGTCTACCGAACCGCAACATCCCAAATCGACAACGTGTACAGTAAAGGCGGGACCCAATACGGCTACGTCGTGCAGCGGTGTCTGAAATGTGAGTTTGGGATTCAAGATAGCAAGAAGCAGCTTGATTTTGATGCGTTCAGAGGTCTCGTCTACGAAGGGGTAGTAGCACCGCTGGAGGAGGACCTGAGAAAGTATTCTCTCTATCGAGGTATTAGCATCTGAGTGAGCCTTTGGTAAGTCAATTGATTGGGGGTTTTGGTTACTTGTGAGTCTTGATAGCCGCATGCAATCACTTCGTCTTGAGATAAGGCAACACAAGTAGGGAGAGGTCGAGGCTCACTATTAAACACTTGAAAGTATGGGGTTGCTGTCGGGTGAGCCGCCTTTGCTAAGATATTGACCGACCATCACTTGGGAGATTCAAGGGAACAGTGCAGCAAAGAAATCCATACTATCATTGCATAAGACTTCTATCCATGCAACGCTAGGCATGTCGTTGACGGATCCAAACACTGCACAAGTTATCAGAGCTGAATAAATTATTTATCTGTTACCTTGTTCTCCATCTTCGACCCTCAATCTCTGAAACTTAGACTGGTCTAACAAATCCTTAGGTTTTGACTGCATAACACGCTGAGATCGATATCTGGAAACCCCGTCAATGTTTATACAATATGATCACTAACTAAACCCCCTATCAATCTACCTAAAAAGCCCAACAAGCACAGCCTGCCCACATCTCCATAACACCCTGACATCTGAACCATTCCACCCTTCTTCTCAAGCCGACTCGGAGAGCCAAAGTCGATTCACCCAATTACTTCCCCCCACCAGCTCTAAATCTCACTCTCATCCCAAGAAGACCATCCCGACGTCCACCCAATCCTCATTACCACATCAAAATTCCGCGATATCAACTCTGCAGCCATACACCCCGGAGCTACCTCAATCATCTACGCAAACCACGCTACAGCACCAACCGTTGTCGATGGCATGTATCGAATCAACCCCAGAGCATTTCTTTGCGTTGGCTGATCGACGTGAAGAGAGATCTTGACTGTAAAAGCGAGAAATAAATTCATGCGACTTGGCTTGGGAAATCTTCTAGGATAAGTATCGTGTTGTTGGAATGGCGTGTGGGTTCGATTGAATGGATGGCTGGGTCAGGGGTTCAAGTCGCTGAGGTGTCTTCCCACTTGTTTGATAAAGTTTTTTATCTTTGAGATGCGGTCATTGTGGCGTATAATACAGCTTATGCAAAATATCTAAAGGGCTCCGTCGCGTCGTTATAAGATGATCCTGAACCTGAACCACTCTTCCCCATCTAATTCGAGCCTTCCCAATCAAAACCAACTTCACAGCTTGGCCTTCTCCACCTTCTTCCTCTCCTCAAACCCCCTCCTAGCCCCCCACCCCCTCCACACCTCCCACAACCCCACCACCAGCGCCACCACTGGACTCCCCCATAACCACCAACCCCACCACCCCCTCCTCGCCCTCTCCACCTCCCTCATCACCCTGCCCACCTCTTCCCCCAACTCCTCCCTCCCCCCATCATTCCACACCACCACCCCCCTCCCCTTTCCCCTCGCCTCCGCCCTCTCAGCCTTCTCCGCCACCGTCCCCTGCGACAACACCCGATCCCGCGCCTCCCCCTCCGTCAACCCCTTATCCCTCTCCCGCAACCGCCGCATCTGCAACCCCGGATCCCGCACCCCAACCACGAGCACAACGCCACAGAACACATCCAGCCCGGACTCGAACAGCAGCGGGATATCCAGCACCACGGCCCAGTGCCCGCGGAAGTAGTAGTACAGCACCGCGCGCACCATCGCCCACCGCACCGCCGGATGCACGATCCCGTTCAGCACCGCGCGATCCCTCTTCCTCTCCTCGCTGTTGCCGAACACCCGCCTGCCCAGCGCGGCGCGGTCCAGCGGTCTGCCTTTGCCGTTCCCGTTTTCGCGAGGTGGGGCGGGGAGAAGTAGGTTTGGGGTTGTGGGGCCGAAGTGGGAGAGGATTTGAGCGTAGGCGCGGGTGCCGGGCTCCACGACTTTGCGGGCGAGGAGGTCGGCGTCGATGAGGGGGAGGGAGTGAGGGGGGGAGGAGACGAGGCGGGAGACGGTGGATTTGCCGGTGGCGATGCTGCCGGTTAGGCCGAGGAGAAGCATTTTGAGGGGTTGGGTGGGAGACGGAGTTGGGGCGGGGGAGAAGTTGTGGGTATAGGGGATAGTGGGTGTGGGTGGTGAAGGTTGGCGGGCGGTCGCCGAGGTGGTGGGAATGGGGGAGCTGCTTTTGAATGCAGGCGCATTTGAGGTCGTAAGATGGCAAGATCTTTTTGACCAGCGAGTTCAAAAGAGTGGCAATGTGTTCATGGTCGTGATAGGGGAGTATCGTTGTATGCGAAACCTGTGCCGTTTTTTTGGAATTTGCCGAGAGCCCCATCAAAATTAGCGAATCTTCAAAAAGTGCAAAATAAGAACCAGATTTGTAGAATCAACCCCATTGCCCCCCCAGTGCTTCATGTGTAGTATATTCAATGCTTTATATGTAGTATATTCAGTGTTCCATATGTGCCCTATTCAGTGCTCCATATGTAGTATATTCAGCGCTTCATATGTAGTATATCCAGTGCCCCATATGTGGCCTACCCAGTGCTCCATATGTAGTATATCCGATGCTCCATATGTGGCCTACCCAGTGCTTCATATGTAGTATATCTGATGCTTCATATGCGGCCTCCATATATAGTATATCCAGTGCCCCATATGTGACCTACCTAGTGCTCCATATGTAGCCTACCCAGTGCTTCATATGTAGTATATCCGATGCTTCATATGTGGCCTATCCAGTGCCCCATATGTGGCCTATTCAGTGCGTCATACGTAGTATATTCAATGCGACCTACCCAGTGCTTCATATGTAGTATTTCCAGTGCCCATATGTAGTATATCCGATGCTCCATATGTGGCCTACTCAGTGCTTCATATGTAGTATATCCGATGCTTCATATGTGGCCTATTCAGTTCTCCATATGTGATTCATTCAGTGCCTCATATGTGATCTATTCAGTGCTTCATATGCGACCTATTCAGTCCTTCATATGTAGTATATTCAATGCTTCATATTTAGTATATTCAGAGCTTCATATGTAGTATATTCAATGCTTCATACATGATCTATTCAGTGCTTCATATGTGACCTATCTAGTGTCTCTTATGCGACTTACTGAATAGATCGTATATACTACATATGAAGCACTGAATGTACTACATATGAAGCATTGGGTAGATCACATAAGAGACACTGAATAGATCACACATGGGGCACTGAATATACTACATATGAAGCACTGAATAGAGCGCATATGGAGCACTGGGTATACTACATATGAAGCACTGAGTAGGTCACATATGAGGCACTGAATGGATCACATATGGAGAACTGGGTAGGTCACATATGGAGCATCGGATATACTACATATGAAGCACTGGGTAGGCCACATATGGGGCACTGGATGGATCACATATGGAGAACTGGGTAGGTCACATATGGAGCATCGGACATACTACATATGAAGCACTGGGTAGGTCACATATGAAGCATTGAATATACTACATATGGAGCACTGGATAGGTCGCATATGGAGCACTGGGTAGGCCACATATGGGGCACTGGATATACTACATATGAAGCGCTGAATATACTACATATGGAGCACTGAATAGAGCACATATGAAGCACTGAATGGGTCACATATGAAGCACTGAATATACTACATATCAAGCATTGAATATACTACATATGAAGCACTGGGGGGGCAGTGGGGTTGATTCGTTCTTATTTTGCACTTTTTGAAAATTTTGATGGGGCTCTCGGCAAATTCCAAAAAAACGGCACAGGTTTCGCATACAACGATATCGTGATTTTGATGTGGAAGTAGGGAAAAAAGGCGGGGTGGAAACGTGGAGATGCGGAGACTAAGGTAGTGGAGTGTACACGGTAAATTTCACAGATTCGGGGCGGAATATGTGCGAATCTGTCTTTCGTCAAACATCTTCCATTGTAATAGCTTACAAGTAGATTTAACGTGCAACTACAGCTTGCGCACTCGAAACGAATCTTTTGATGTCGCTATATTTGGAAACCCGTTTCATGAGATCCAGATGCCTCCGGCTAGTCACTCGCTAGATGGACCTAAAGCATTGGTATCACTTCCCAAAAATCAAGCTCCATTCTCCAGTCCAGCCTCCTCTTTAATGTCTGAAGTCTCTTCGGGTTTCACTACGCCATTGCCGTTCTCCTCACCGTTCTCATCCCCTCCAGCTACCACTCTGGCTCCAGAAGGCTGCTCAGTCCCTGGCGTTTGTGCACTGACATTACCATCGTCGTCCACGAATTCAAAATTGTAGCGCGACAAGAGATGGGGTATTGCTGATAATTGCGGTCCGTATCTGGCGGTGTTGTCGTAGAGTTCGAAAAGCGGTACAGCTAGGAGCTTCATGTTTTTCGGCACACTAAGGACCTCTGCTTACAGTCAGCGAATGCGCCTCGCATAAGAGCCCAGGGAGGTAAGACGTACTGCTCTTGGGTAGTTGAATAAAGTATAGCTTCTTGCATTCCTTTGGCCTTGTGACATGCGCCGGAAGGAAGGGATACATGAAGGTTTCAAAGTTGGGTCTCCACCACTGCGCCAATGTATCGCCAATCTGCCACTCATCGTTGACGCCTTCGCCGGAGAATTGGCTGCCTACAGGGGCTAGTCGTTCGTTGAGACGGAGTTTGAAGCCTTCGATTTCGTCATCGTCGGCTTGGAGATAGTCGCCTGGTCTTGGACGTGTCAGCTATCAAAAGGAGGAACTCATTTGCGACGGCCAATGCGTACAGCTTGAAGAAAGCATTCGCGATTTGCAGCATCAAGATATGCGGGTGGTTATGCTCATGGCAGACCAAGATTCCCTCACACGTTCTCCGCATGCCATGCAGTTCATAATGCTCTTCTAACCTCTTTAACCTAGCTAGTACCGACGGGTCTTCCTCTGGTTGGTTCTCCTTGGTCCCAAATGTGTAGTTACTAAGAGGGTAGAGGCGGATGGTTTTGGGTTGATTGGCAGAGAATCGCTTGGGTAGTACTGGTCTGTCGTTCAGTTACCTCCCGTCAGCGACAAAGCTTGAGGGCAGTGAATATCAACAGCTTACGGATACGATGTTTGAAGTGAGGTAGCTGTAATGGTAGACATAACGCCGGAAACTATGTGGATTTCACCACTGAAAGCGGCGCGAACCTTCGTGCTTTGCTTCAGCCTCTGCTATTGATATATCATATCATCCTGAAGTATTCCCGGGTCAGCGTCAGTTTGAAATCCACAAAAGCGAGGCTTTATTCAGAGCAGGCAGTGTTTACCACAAAAATCGGCGGCGGAACAAGCTAGCTTCAACGCGGCTTGGCGGCTAATTGCCGAGGCTGCTCCAGCCCTGCTCTTACGCGGCTCTTATTTTCACTTTCACCTGTATTAAATCACTAGTGTCTAGTGAAACTTCTCTAGGCAGAGGCTTTGTGCACTCAGAGTCATTGTCCATTGAAACCATTAAGACGCTCACCTAATTGACACACATCAGAAATAATTCATAGCAGCTCAGCAGACGCTTACTGTAACTCTATTCTTGAACGACGTTAGTACTAACAAAGACCTTGTCAATGAGGCTGGCCACCTCAACTGTCACACTGCTCATCCCTCGAGTTACAGACCTCGTTTATCTCCTTCTGTCTTTCCCCCTCCCCCTCCGCCTCCTGCCCGTCAACTTTCACTTCACCGTACCCTTCAGATTCAGCTATTCAGATATCTCCTTATTTCGTCTCCTCAGTTTCCTTCTCACCATCTTCCATCCCACAACAAGTGCCCCACCATCTACCTCTCTCAACAAACAAGTCATCGACCTCCCACACCCTCAAATACCCAACCCCACATACCATGACCTCCGCCGCTCCCCCTCCTTCCTTCCCCCCCCCAAGATCTATGCACCCGCGCCCTCTCTTCCCCCTCATCAGTCACAGCCTCCGAACGCGCGCTCATCCTCGCGCGCCCCGACCCCGTCACGGAAAACGACCTCTACATCAGTTCAACCTCCCTCCCTCTCTCCGCCCTCGTAGCTAAAGCCCTCGCTACCCCACCCTCCCTTTCACCACAAGAGGCCCAAGCTCTCGTCCACGGCCCCGTTCAACGCACGCCCGCCGAGAAAGCCGCCCGCACGCAAGCGTACCACGCGTTGACGCCCGAGCGCAGAAGCTTGTTGGATCGTGCGAGTGACGCGGTGACGAACAAGGAGGAGAAGAAGGCTAGGAACGTGGCGTACCGGATGCTGCAGAGCGCGAAAGCGGAGGAGAAGGCGCGCGATAAATTAATCTCCACGGCCGCTACGTCCTCGCCCCAACCACCAGCTGAGGCGATTCCCCAACCCGACCAACCTCCCACTCACTACCGCAAACCCATCGTCTTCCCCTGGGAACGTACAGACTGGATCACCCTCATCCGCGAAAATAACTACCCATCCTGGGGCCTGCCAGTCCTCCGCACAGCCTATAACGACCCCGCCGCCTGGCTGACCTTCAAAACCCGTTTTTCCTCCATCGCAGCGCGCGAACTCGCTCGCATAGCCCCACCGCTCATCGACACCAGCTTCAGCGTCAACTACATTGATGACGAGTCCGTCCTAGCAGGCGCAGAACAAGCGGGCTTACTAGCATACTACGCTGGGCTGGTCAGGGAGGGCAAGGTGGGGGAGGGGTATGAGTGGGGAATTTTTATCAGTGCGGATGAGAAGGTGCTGGAGGATTTTAGTGCTGAGGAGGGGAAGTGGGTGGTCCCGGTTTGGGAAACAGGGTGGAGGGCTGGGGAGGTGGGGGAGATGGGGTGGAAGGGGGCGTTGGGTGTGTGGGCGGAGTTGGTATTTGCGATTTTGTTGCCGAAGGTGGTCAGGGGGGATGAGAGACCGCTGGAGGGGTTGGTGATGATGGCTGGGGATCGGTGAGAATGTGGTAGAGGGATGGGGTTTGGCGTGCGGTTTTTAGATATTATTGTTGCTTGGGGGTCCTCCCCCTTGACCGCCACCTACCACCGTACGATTTTCAGTGAATGTTGAGCTACTTGTTCATTCAGATGTTTTCAAGAGAACTGATTACTGTTCGCTGACCTTCGACTAATCCTGAAGATAAAATCTCATAACATAAGAACATGGCCGGGAAAGCCAAAGTCGAGCCCACCATCAAAACGCCATTGATGCATTCATAAAAGTTCCCACTATCTTAACCCCATGGTATCCCCCATCTTGCATATCCTACACCAAAACTCCCATCCCCCACCTCCAACCGAACCCCTAAACACAACAAAATCAAACCCCACTCCTATGAACCTGCCCCCCACCCGATCTCATCTGCACCGTCTCCCTCCGCTGCAACACCACCAACGCCCGATTCAGCGCTTGTTCGCTATACCCCCTCCCCTCCACAAACTCCCTCCGCAGCGTCGCCAGACTCGTACTCCACCCAATCGGCAACCGCCTCCGCAGCTCCTCCTCCACCTTCGCAACCTCCTCCATCAGCTCCTTGCTGCCCTGGCCCTCGCCCTGCGTGACGGCGTCCATGGTCGAGGCGAGGAAGAGGCGGATGGCTTCGTCGACGTGGGCTTCGGTGGCGATGGCGGAGAGGGACAGTTTGGCGAGGGATTCGGAGATGCGGATGATGGCTTCGAGCTGGCGCACGGTGATGGGGATGGAGGAGCGGGCGTTGGCGGAGAGTTCGGCGCTGTGGACTTGGCGGCGGATGGAGACGAAGTGGGAGGAGAGCTTTTCGGCCGCGGAGGGGGAGAGGCGGGGGGCGCAGCGGCTGGGTTGGGGTTAGAGCTTCTTTGTTGTTCTGCATATGAGGTTGGAGAACGGGGCTTACGATTTGCAGTAGCTGATGTATCTCTTCATTCTTTCGATAGAAATCTCGGCTTCGGCTTGGTCTTCAATACCTCGTCCGCCCATTTGGATGCCCATTACGTGTCTGGCGATCCGTTCGTCTCGGCCTTTCTCGTGCTCGTCACGGACGATGAAGATCATGTCGAAACGGGACAGGATTGTGGTTTGGAAATCAATGTTTTCTCCTGGTGTCTTGAGATCGTCGTATCGGCCAAAAATAGGATTGGCCGCAGCAAGCACTGACGTTCTGGCGTTGAGGATAGTTGTGATGCCGGCTTTGGCGATTGATATTGTTTGCTGCTCCATTGCTTCATGGATGGCTACGCGGTCTTCGTCTCGCATTTTGTCAAATTCGTCGATACAGACGACACCTCCATCTGCAAGCACCATGGCACCTCCCTCAAGATAGAATTCCCGAGTGTTTGTATCTCTTTGCACAGATGCCGTCAGACCAGCTGCTGAAGATCCTTTTCCAGACGTGTAGATAGCAATTGGTGCAACTTTTTCTACGAACTTGAGCAGTTGGGACTTAGCTGTACCGGGATCACCTAGTAAGAGCACGTTGATATCCCCCCTGAGCTTCATCCCGTCGGGTAATATTTTTTTCGAACCACCGAGCAGTAAACAAGCAATCGCTTTTTTGATATCCGCGTTACCGTAGATTGAAGGCGCAATGCATCTGGCAAACACGTCATACAAGTCTGGTTTCCTGCTCATCTCTAGGAACTCTTGCTCCTCCTCTTCCGAGAAAATAGCGTTACCCTTCGCCGTATGATCCACGTCACTAGTTATTCCAACCGCTCGAAGGTATGGAGTTCTTATAGCGACTGCTGAATTTCCAGAGCCCTTTGACTCCTTGGTCTGGTGTATTGAGAACACGCCCATGAGGGTGCACCTGGAACCAGGAACCACACGATTCGTCAAGTACCGATCAGCCGAGACCTTGATATGCCTCGGTAGCTCCCCAACAGGTACTTGATCAGGCGCTTCCTGCAGCTTAAGGATTTGCTGATCGATAAATTGACATTTCTCATGCACCACAAAATAAGGATCGAGTGAGCATTTGTCCGCTGGGTCGCCCTCGGTCCTTTTCCCTGAGCATACTCGGGGAAGAGTGACTCCTGCAATACCACCTGATATGGGCAGCGTTTCTGAATGCTCGCAATTCCGACATTGTATGTACAACGCAGTGGCTTTCGAAGACAAGGTGGAAGCGCCGATAACGATTCCGGGAATGCGGACGAGGTGAGAGATGTTTGTCGAGTCAAGATCTCGGATGGAAATTTGGGAGACGGAGGAGCGGAGGAGTAGCTGGTGCTCGGGGATGTGGATGATATTGGATTTCTGTGAAGGGTAGACGATGCGTTTTGTGCATTCCTTTAGGGCTGCTTCAAACTGCACCCTATCAGCGAGCATTCGGAGTACTACATCCAATCTTTGCATACCAGAGGAATGATTTCGGCTGGCTCAGTCGTAAGCTTGTGCGCCAACTCTTCGTTGTACGATATCAAATGTGCTATATCGACGTCGCAGTAGAACTGCTTCACCAGGACGTTCTCGCGAATCTGGTCGCTGCAATCATGATTGATCAGCCATTGCACCAGACGTAAAGGCGATGAACATACCGATAGATGAATGCATTGTCTAGCCGGAACTCGAGGACGAATTCGCGCAGCAAGACCTGGATCTGACTCCTAGAATTTTCGCTGGCATCTGGATCTGGTGGAAGTACGCTCAACGAGTAAACCGATTGCCGATCCATGTTCAAAATCTACTCAACGATTAAAGTAGGTAGTGTAGCGTTTCGTGGAGTAGGAAAAGATGAGGGGCGCCGTTGGAGAAGTTGATGTTCTAGGAGACGCGTCGAAACGCGATATGTGTAGGAAGGGGTCTCACGCGTAAACTGGTTTCCGAAAGGGAAGCGTGGAACAGTCACTCTTTCCACAGTCAACAGTGACCGTTCTCGCACTATTCAGTCTGGGGGCCGTCAGTCTACGACTACTTTAGCAATACCTCACAGTTCTCAATCAAACAAGTGCCAAATTATTCGACTGATTGGTATAACCAAAGCTCTCATTACTTTAAAAATTATGGCGGCAGTACTTTGTGACATAGATAGATCGATTGCTGAAACACTTCAAGATCTATTCATATTCATAAACTTGATTCACAGTTTAGAGCTACAAGCTCAATGGTGGCAGAGCTACCGGTTAGGCCTGCTTATCAAAATTTGAACCTCATTCCGCTTCGCCCTTGTGTGATAATGACAACGCAACGCCACTCGCGATCCTCTGCAACAACCGCAAAGATCTTTTCGGAGTCCTTGAGACTGAAGGCCCAATGCCCGACTTCATACCCCTTTCTCGGAGTCACTTCGACCTCGATGTCTGAATGTGGCTCCATAACGACCGCGGCCACGCTCGTCTTATCTGTTGTTGGCATGCTCCAATTTCCCAATACGGGAGCTATGTCATACCGCATGACGAACATTGTAACTACCGCAAGCATCTCGTTCGTCGCAAAGTGACCCCCCGGGCAAAACGTGGTGCCACCTCCGAAAGCGCGAAACGCTGCTGTGTTCGGACGCTTGCGGTTTTGTGTCTATTGAACCTCGTCCTTCATGAAGCGCCTGGGATTGAAGTTGTCCACGCCGATTCCCCAGACTGACGGATCCTTGTGGATAATGCAGTCCTTTTTCAGGAGCCATTCCCCGTTCAGCATTGTGTCCTGCATCACTCGCCGTATCGAGGTACCCATCGATCTGTGGCGGAGGACCTCCTGGAATGTGGACGTGAGCAGAGAACAGTCGGTCTTCACACTTGTGATATCCAGGCTCCACCAAGGCGTATCAGGCTCCACCAAGGCGTATCAGGCTCCACCAAGGCGTATCAGGCTCCACAACACTTGAAGTCATGATTGAGCCGACCTCTTTTCGTACGTCCCCGAGTATGCCTAGCTGCGCATATACGTAGAGCAGCATCCAAAATACTGCAGGTGCGAATTTTACAAGGATCGCGATTGCGCCTCCAAGTTCATATTGTGCGATATCGTCCACGGATAGCCCATTCTTTGCACTGGTCTCAAACCTGTTTTGCATTGGCTTTGAGGCTTCCTTGTGTCCGTCAGCTTCGAAATAGTTCTTGAAGGCATTTGCGACTTTGGTACGATCAGCGATACCCTTACGGGCAGTAAGCGATGGCGTTATACCTATCAGAATGGTCGTAAGTCTGGGTCAAACTAACTCGAGCTATCCATTAGTGATTAGTGCACAGTCAGTATCGAATACGGTACCTACCGGAATCCATCTTCTACCGCCCTGATTTTTGAACGGAATGCACGGTCAATAAAGTGCGTTTGTCGTCGCAAGCGTCACGGTGCTTCAACGCCAGTTGTCGAGTTGAGATCTTTGTGGTCTTCCCGCTTAATGATGCGAGTTTATCGAGGGAAGCAGCAATGTTCTGTATCATAACACGATTCATCTGATCAAGGTCTTTGCCCGGTGCCAGCGCAGACCGCATAGCAGCGTATGATTCAATAGATAGACTCTTCGTCACCATTAACATTTTGGGGCAACATATTGTGCGCTTCCTCGCTGACGCCATAGATAGTGGAGGCAGATTTTGCTTCGATTGAAGGGAAAGCCAACTCCTTTGGCTGCTTCTGGATGGCTTGGATGAGCTTGGGCGTCGTAACAATGTACATCTTCTGACCCGGCATTGTCATGGTAGAGATCGGAGGTGAGCTTCGGTTGCTGCAATCGAGCAAGTCCGTGGGCTCTTGATGGAACAAGGCTTGAGTCTTTGATGGCTTAGATATCTCAGCTGCACATAGTAATTGAGATTGCTTCGCATAAGAATAATGACATGACCGATATATGGGAGTGATCCCCACACATCTGGCGGCTCTCGCGGGCCTTGCGTATTCCCTAGGGCGCGAGCGAGTACAAGATAAGCTACCGTCCCAAGTACTAGAAGCGAAAGCAAAGCAATTTGTAATTTGCCTCCCTAATAACCATTGCTGTCTTCAGATTGAAAGATATCTGTGATCGCAGTGACGAGGCAGGGAGAGCTCAAAACGAAGTTGGGTTGTCTCAAGCAAACTTTCCGTCACTCAGCACTGTCATGTAAGCAAGGCTGAGAAGAGAATCCTACGATCAACAGCAATTTGAGCATGGCCAATGGATGGCTCAAACTCTGCATGTGACCGGGCTTGGGGGGCTCATGATATGCAACATCGACGCAGGCAAGGCTGAAACATGTTTCCATTCTGCACGGCGCACTTTGCCTTGAGCCAGCTGGCTATGAGCAAGCCTGCTCCGGCTGAAAGCATATCGGAAAAGCATTCAGTTGCTAGCAGGCTTGCATCGCCAGTGCTGGATCCGAAGTACGTAGGATCGCACGTCCACGACGTCGTAACGCGTCTGTAACATGTAGAGTCGCGGGCGGCTAGCCAATCCAGCCACTTGTAGCAGGGGTGCCACCTACTGTAGTTTACAAGCACCCGCAAGGTTACCACCATCAAGTATCAAGTATCAACGTCGCTCCCAATCCAATCCAATCCAGTCCAGTCCATCATGTCCATTCAAGCTTCAGATAACAGGCACCAAGGCAGCCGCAAAGCTACCTCCGTACTAGAGGCTGAGCTGCACAAGATGAGGCAGGCGTTGACGGCAAGATCTTCGATGACTTGCAGCTGCAGCTGCATCTTCATTCTGTTTCACTCCTGATGGGTGTCCGGCGAAGGCTTAGTGGTTAAGGCTATTCTTACACATTCTGGCACGAACTTACACGCCTCCTCTATACATTTTCGCGGCGTAAGATTTGCCTTGCATATCAATCTTCATCAAGGGGCGATAGGCCGCTCTATCTATACCTTGGGATTGGTTGGCCTTTGTGCTACCTTCGGACGTGTGGCATTGTGCTGAGACTTTTACTTAGAGCAAGGAATATTTGGAAACCCACTCCATGGAAGTAACATGCTATGCAAGTACGGAATAGAGAGGCGCAAGATGACTAGGTAAGTCACACACCAGAAGTACCTCCGCTCATAACCTACAATAATAATAGTAGAGTGTCGCCTAAAGATCCCCCCCGCACCTCTCCCAATCTGTCGAATCCTTCAAGCTCTTCGCGCCTCAGCCGCATCCTCACTTTCGCTTCTTCTGCCCACGGCATGGGTGCGTCTCGTAGGATATGGGTCTGGTCTTCGCGCTGCTGCAAAACGAGGCTCTGATCTCTGTTTCGCAAGCAAAATTCCTTTGAGCGTAACGCCCCGAATCCGGTCGTGAAAGTCGACTCGTTCAATGTCGCACACTTCTAATAGTCCCCATTCAGTCAATTATAAAGATTTACTGCTTGCGTTTCGTCGATCTTTTCAATCATGGAAGACCATGTCAACTTTCAATTCCCAGCGCAAGGCATGAAGCTACAAGACGATCGCACGCAAAGAAGCATCTCTCCCCTAAGTCGTACCTCGTCCGTTCTGGGCGGAAGAAATGAAGATCATCGCCGCATCGAGGAACATAAGCAGCATCATATAGAGATTACCACGCCACCAGACCATCAATCAATTTTGGAGCAATCGGAGAACTATGAGGAGCTGGATATGCCCACGGGAAAGGGTTCAGAGCATACGCGAGCAATGGGCCGTTGGTCTCGTCTCCCGACAGACTGGTGGATATGGGAGCTTCTTGCCCTGCTATGCAGTGTGATATCTCTCGTCGCCATCGTTCTCGTCCTTCGTCTCCACGAAGGACGCCCGGTGCCCGATTGGCCTTTTAGCATCACTATCAACTCCCTACTTTCTATCTTTGCCACGATCATGAGCGCGACGATGCTAGTGCCAATTGCGGAAGGTATCGGCCAGGGTAAATGGCACTGGTTTCAACAGTATCATGCATTGAGAGACATGGAGGTATATGACCAAGCGAGTCGAGGGCCATGGGGAGCTTTGAAGATGCTTTGGGGTATTCGATGGAGGTAGGAACTCTGACCGGAACGTCCAAGACTTTGGGTTACTGATATCGTTAAGACATGTGTCTTCGCTCGGTGCGCTTATCACTGTTCTCGCACTTGCCGTCGGTCCTTTCGTGCAGCAAGCGACATCCTTTCAGCTTGAGCAAGTAGCCTCATCCCAAAACTCAACGCTACCAGTTCGTCTTACGTTTGCCAACGACTGGAGTGCATTTTATAAAGGCGTTGTTTATGATGGGCTTTTCGGCTTTGGTAACAGCACACTGATTCCTGACTGTCCAAGTGGAAATTGTAGTTGGTTATCGTACCAAACCCTGGCAGTGTGCAGCAGATGCGTCAATGTGACAGGCTTGGTCAGTTACTTGCAATTAAACGAGCAAGTCCAAAGTTGTGATCCCTATCATACATCCTGCCGTTGGACTCTTCCAAACGGCCTGGCTCTCGGTAACAGCTTCGAAGTAGGCCACAATTCCACCATGATAAACACAAGCGGAACGCTCCCTCCGATGATGCTTGATAAAGTAGGCTACGCCATAGCCAACTTCTCTCTACTTGCCCGCCGCGACGAATACGGCCCCTGGGCGACAGAATGCTCTCTCTACTGGTGTGTAAACACCTACACGGCCACCGCCACTAACACCATCTTTAATGAGAACTTTCACAACTCGTGGTCCAATGCGACCCTAACCAAACACGACAACGGTTATTTCGGCACCACAGTCTACAACATCACCCCGCCCACCGGCAGCGCCAAATCTCAACCTAATGTCCGTTTGTCGAATACCACGATGGATTACTATCGGTCCACCATCAACAGCCAAGGATACTACCTTGTCGGCGCCGATCATACATTTGGAGCATGGTTGGGCCCATTGCTATCTGGGAACTCGACGCCGTATAGCGATCCTGCGTTTTCCAGCGATGTTGTCGAGCTCTTCAATTACGACACTCGGCAGGTGCCTGTGATTTTCGCTCGGCTGGCGCAGTGTCTGACTATCGCGATCCGCACCGCTGAGGACCTGGAGGATAATTCATGGATGGCGCAGGCGTTGGGTGTGACATGGATGAGCGAGACGATGGTGCGGGTGCAATGGGCTTGGCTGAGTCTGCCGTGTGCGCTTCTGTTGGCGAGTTTTGTATTCTTGAGGGTTACTGCTGTGGGGACTGCAAGGGGGAAATTGGGGATTTGGAAGTCGAGTACGCTTGCGCTGCTATTCCATGGGCTCGGGGCGAGGGATGGAGACTGGGTGGAGGGATCGGGGCATTTGGTTGGGATGAAGGAGACGGCGGAGAGGATGAGGGTCCGGTTGGTGGATGAGGGGAACGGCGGGGGGGTGCTTGTTGAGGGATACGACCTGGGTGGGAGGGGTGGAGGGGGGTTGGGGTGGAAATGGGGCGCGGGGGAGAAGTGAGGAGGGAAGAAGGGGACAGGTGGGAGGGACGGAGGGAAGGAGGGAGGAAGAGGAGGCAAGTAGAGAAGGGAAGAAGTGAGATGTTCGGGTTGCTGGTGTGAGTGTGGTGGTGTAAACTGGATGGTATCGACGACAGTAGGCTGGGATGTGGTTGGTCATTGGCTCTATCTAGCATTTCTCACTCCCTTGCATAAACACTAAATCCCTCTGCATACCGTCTTTCAATTTCTATCTTGTTTTGCGGGGAAGAAAATAGCAGTACACCAATACAAACCCGATAACAACCACCCATGCAGTAAGCACTTTTCCCTGTCCAAAGATCTTATGGCTTCAACTCCAAAACTCCCGAATCAGGTATGCTGCGTCGGAGGGGGTATAGCTCCCTCCCTACCCGTATAGGGTCTCCAGACGTTCTTTTCTTTCAGCAATGTCACTATGTCTCCCCTATCTTTCACTTGACAGTCCGGCCACACCCTTTCTGCCTCGGCGTCTATGCACGCGATATGATCTCTCCGTGTGTCTTCGTCCCATGGAACGGCTATCCATCACACTTTCCGTCCACCCTTCTGCTCTTAGTTAGCCTTGATAAACCACTGCAGAGGAGCCGGCAATGAAGATACATGCCCTTAGCACACTATGAAGCTGAAGCCACTAGTGCAGTAAAACCCTCACTCAAGCGCACCATCACCTCGCTCGGCAGTTTGTTGTCCGCAAGAGTATTCGTAATGCTGTACAGGGCGAACAAATCCAAATCATACGGTTCTTTCTTGGTGGTCTCCTGCAGACTGGCTTTTCCCTTGTCCTCTGCGGTTTCGGTAGACTGAGGAGTCTCGAGCACTGCTTGAGATCCGCACTCTTGAGCTAGCTTGTTCTGTGCGGCTTGTTGAAGAGTGGCCATGAAGTCGGCATGGCGTTCTTTAACCACGGCCGCAGATATCCCAACATCCTCTAGATCACGTCGGAATTGGTCCCAAACCTTATCATCCTCTATCTGAGCCGGGATAAGGATTGCCTCTGTCCGAGCCGGGCTGATACTTGCGTGCGCATTATGCTGATCCGATTTGCTCTTCCGCAAACATGGGAAAATTCGCTGGAGAATGCTCAGTACTCGACTACTACGAGGCTTAGTATCCTCATTTGCGGAAACTTCTACGACTGCTGGTTTTGGCCCAGGATCTTTGGAAGAGCTACCAGTTTTTTTCTTATGCAGGACCGCGATGGCGTGTTGACACGCGTTTCGAATCCAGCCACGACGAGGCTTGAAGTCTTCGCTGGAGCGAGCCGCGTCGAGTCTCGAACGGGATTTTCCGTTCTTTTCAAGCTGCTTTATCTTCGTCTCGTGAAAAAGTCCCACTGTACTGAGAGCGTTCTTAGGCCAACCATAACGATTGCTGACGGATCCATTTGGACAAGCTTCAACATTCGCTTGCTGCACGATTGCTGGCTGAGGCTCAGTATCCTGGCCAGTAATTTTTATATTCGTGTTACGAGGTATTCCTGTATGAGTATGGAACAGATTTCGAATGCGAGGCTTGATACTGCCGGTCGGGAAAGTCCTAATAACTGCTGGCTGGGGAGTAGCGTTAAACAGTTTCCCCCCCTTTTTCTGATGGATGAACTCTGCCACACGACGGAAACTCTCTTGAATCCGGTAACAAAGAGGCTGGACATAGTCGTCTGAGCCACCTCTAATTCCCATCGAATGATTCGTATGGTCACTTAGCTGAGCATTCTTTGTAATTTCTGCAACTCCTGTCTCTGTTCCATGTATATGTTCTTGTTGTGTGCTATCCGTGTTCACTCCAACTTCAACATAATCTTTTAGGCTGTTGTCGCAGGATTGCTCATCCAGACCAGCAGAGACTCGCGGGGTGCAATCGCTCTCCTTGCCACACTCAACATTATGATTGCTGGATACCAGAGACTCTGAGTCTGAACATGCATCATCCCAGTCAGCAGCAGTAAGCCGGTCAATCTCATCAAAGATGAATCGCATATTCCGAGTGGTGGACATTGGATCTTCTACTGCTAGGGCCAAGGTCCGAAATACGAGCGATTTTGGGTTTACTATATCCACGGACACCTTTGAGACGGTGTCGCTCTTTGAGAACCCCTGTGTATAGTCCGTGTCCTGGGAACCTTCCACTGTCAGGCGACATTGCTTTACAAACTGCGTGTACATTTTTCGATAAAACTGGAGCTTCTCTGGCGAGTCTTCAGGTGGTCCGAACTCGTCGTGAAGCTTTGACGCCGCGAAGTCCCAATTGTATGTTACGGGTTCCCAGTCGCGCATAAGCCAGAGCGGATACTGCCCAAAACAGCGCGGAACTGCTGCAACTCCATCCCAGTCGATGATTCCATGAATGGTACCATCGTCAGAGACCAACACGTTCTGAAGCGCGAAGTCAGGATGTGCTAGCACAAACGGAGATCCCCACCCTGAGTGGTCGTACGACATCCAGTCGATGAAGATGCGAAGCAGCATGTGCATGCCTTGATTGTGTTTGGACGGTTGCGGCTGAGGTGGTCCTCGCTCCAAAACAAAGCTCAAGAACGACTTTGGGTCCTTCATCGGTCCTTTGGCATAGAATAACGGAGAATCGTCTCCGTCCTCGTCATAGTTGCACATTCTCTTGTATTGAGCTGCCAAGTCAACAACCTTCGCAGCGCCGATGCCATTTACATTTCCTGCCTTATCAAACAGAAGAGAGCCACTCTGTTCATATGTGAAGGCACTCAACTGAACTGTTACTACGGCAAGCTGCTGCAGAACTCGATTACGGAAACGCTCAAGCGCAGCTTGAGAAGCGCCTGGTTGAAACCATAACTCATGGAGTGGTTGTCCTTTAAGATCTTCCATCATGATGAAAGGGCACTTAGCAGCATTGTCAAGAGAAGCGTCGAATGAATATACTTCTGGTACTGGGATGCTCGTCTCGCGTTTGAGAAGACGCATGGTCATCGCTTCCGAGGTTATAGCCTTCGCCGCTAGCTCGTCGAATTGAGCTTCATGACCTGTGCTAGGGACTTTGAACATCCACGTGACACCATCATCAAATTCCAGGCGGTAGAGTATATGATAAGAACCAGTGAGTGGAGGGTAGAGAACCTTGCAAGTCATGGGTGGAGCTGTCCCATCTGTACCGGCAGACTTGTCCCGCGTTTCCACATGTGTGTTTTGCATTCGAATCGATACAGCAAAATGTGGAAGTTGCTCAAAGTCGATGGCATCGAGAACTGGCTTGAATCGATCCATTTCATCGTAGTCCGTCGAGTCAGATGCTTCATCATCTTCGCCCTTCATCGTATCTGCCATGAGATCCTCGTCTATTGGACACCCGTGTTTATCATCGTCGTCCTCATGATTCAGCTCTTTAATATCGTCTTCGTGAACTGATTCGATACACAATTCCGGCATGATTTGTCAAGCTTGTGAAAAGGAGTTGCTGATGAACGACCTGTAGGCAGAAGACGGTCTGTTCTAGAGATAAGCACGAAGAGGAACAGGAAGAACTACAGAACTGAATGGAAGAGATGTCGTACCTTGGAGTTTTAGTTGATATATTTTGGTGTTTGTTAAAAGTAAGAGCTGGCTTGGTCGAGCCAAGGTATTCCTGTATAAGTGTGTTGAGGGGAAGTCCTTATCATTTGAAAATTCTTTGCCTAATGCGTCTCGTAGTGAATGTGTTGAAGAACCGTTTGTGTTGTGCTGAAGAGACGATTCACACAGTATCACTTTGACTCAGAGAGGCTTTCTTGGTCCGACTAATGGTCCGTTGGCCTCATCGAGAGCTTCGTGGGGCTCGAGCTTCCTTGGACGGCCTAGGCTTAAAGCTCGTTTGATGTGTCTTGAGGAAGTCGAACACTACCATGAAATGCGGATGTCCCCGGGTACGATTAACAGTATCAACCGACAATCGCTTGAATCAATCAGCAAATGATCTCACTCCAACTTGCCGTGGTCAATATGCTGCTGAAACAAGAAGATGGTAGACGAGTATGTACCCTGTGTATTTGGACAGGATGATATGGTTTGAAGAAGAAAGATGCAGGGAGGGAAAACGTATGCTGTTTGTCTCCTAAGTGATAACATTTTGGTTTTGGTGAAGTACAACACTCGTCGAGAGAATCAGATGTGCGCGGATAACTGGTTCACAACCTCACCACAGTTGAACGAAGGTTTAGAACTTAGAACAACGCTTTCTATAACATACTGATCCAACAACACGACCTAGGAACCCAGAGGCCATCCTCCTCCTTATATACCAGCACAATGGCTGCAGTATGTAAAATAAAATATTCAAACATCAAGCTACCTCTTCCAGCACACGATAAAAAGTTAAATTCGATATCCACCCCATCTTTACCAAGCCTGTTCGACAAGACCAAAGGCGCGTTCGAGCCATGGCTCGCAATCAAGAGATCGGGGGCCAAGGCCCGGATCCTGGACATCTCAATAGTACCACCCCGAGGAATGCTCAGAAGACATGTAAACACCGGACTCATCATTGGTTTGTCCATTCCTCTCAGTTGATATAAGGTCAGAGGTTGACACTGTATTGTGGAACAGCGTGGTCTGCAACAGACCTTTTAATCGGACCTGCCTGAAGCAAAAACACATGATCGAATGTATCGTACATCCAGGTAACTGGTCCAAGCGGGGGACAGAGTGTGAGGAGTGCGTTCTGGTCCGAGAGTGCGACGAACGACAGGAGAAGAAAGCCGGCACCAAAACCAAGAAAGAACTGGACAAGGAAGAGCACAGACAGTGGTTGGAAGACACTGCTCGTGGTAGGAGAGAGGACAAAGCTAAATGGGAAGAGAAAGAGAAGGATGCTGACGGTCAACGTGTCGCCGCCCAAGCAGCCGGAGTTGAAGCTATCCCTCCTAATTCCATGGTCATGCAAGATCTCGCTATGGTTGAGGAGGATGGTGAGGAGGAGTAAAAAAGTGCCATAGACGCAGAGCCCGCGAGTAACCCCTTCACATGTTCAGCCGAAGAGACGACTCATCTAAGTAGTCTCGAGGAACGAACTTTCATGATCAAAGCTTTCGAGCTACCAGTTCGGGTATCTTAACCCCTCTACTCTTGGTGTTTGGCGTAACCCCCCTCCCTTCAAGAACATGCCTTGCTTGGTTGTTCTTCATGACGGATCTCGCATCCTTGATTTAGACTTTGACTTTTTGAATAGACTGTGAATACGAACTGGTGAACAGGATCTTTGGCATTGGGTTGTGTGGGCTTCGGAACTGGGCAGTGCAACACGGTACATGTTGGGAATCGGGTTGGAAACGACATGTATCTTGATAGCTTGAATGTTATGTTTGTCTGTTTATGTGTTTGAATTCGATCATTGAGGTTTTTGATGTGCTGTGATGTGATGCTGAGTAGAAACTGAACGAGATGAGAGTGCGAAAAGAAGATTGAAACGTTATTGTTGATGAATTGAAATGAAGATACGGTAGAAAGATAGAAAGACACAAAGTCGTTGAGAGGCGGCCGCGCCTTACCGAATTCAGCTAAGCGTTTTAGCGTATGCGGAAAGTTTTCGAATCCTTGGCATTCGTTTTTGTCGCACACCCATTGGCTTCCCAACTACAGTATGGATATACAGGATTGTGCAGCCCTTCCGAGCAGATCTAGAATCAGTCGCCTGTTACCACCAGGTGGCGTATTTTGGGGGCGGATCCCCCAATCTTAAGACTCGGCATGGATGAAAAGGGTAGTTCTACGGAAGTACTCAGCTCTGGGAACTTTGAAGAAGGTAGGTGAGTCAGCGGGTGAACTGATTTGAGTCAATTAACAGCCTCGCCGGCTGAGATTCCGTAAATAGATGGCGGTTACTGTAAGAATGCTTGACGTGGGAACATGGCGACTTCATATCCTACCTATCATTGCCACCGAGTCCAAGATCGATTCCATTCAACGTCGGCGAATATGCAGTGTACATTTTATTTCGGTCCAGGACGGCGGTGCTGTACGGAGTAATGGCATTTCCATCGGTCATCACTGTCTGAATGTTCATCTAACCTCGGGTCAAAGCGTTTCGTAAACAGGGTAAGCGCTGATTTTCGAAGAGGCTCACACCATGTCCTCAATATTGAAAAGACTGTTGCTAATTGACAAGTCGCGTTAATTTCATCTTGTCTTCTGAGAGTAGCCGTCGAAAGAATCCTTCACGAGTTATATTAGAACACGACCTCGCCTCAAACAAATCCAAAACGATGCGGGGTCTAGAGCCTGGTTGAGAATTCAGATCCGGGCCTGGAGCAATTCCTTCTTCACGCTACCTCGAAGCGTTATAAGATTGGTATCGCTCCCATCTCCCATCAAATATGACATTCTTTAAAGCTTTTCAGTTTCAGTTTCTATATTCCCTTCTCGTTCTTGTCAGCTTGGCTTTCCCATCTGTCGCAGTCGATGTGTGCCCGCCTGACGATATCGTTTACACACCTTTCACTCCGGTCCAGCAACCTCGCTATACCTCATGCTGGCATTGGGCAGACTGCGTCTTAGCCTCTGCGGAGGAAGTGCGTAAGCAGCAGTTCAACGCTACATCCCTAGTGATGGGCCTCATACCTCTTGTTTTAAAGGACATCGCCTGGCCCAAACGTCGCTTAATCTATGTGTCGCGAAGGCTTCCACGTCTGATCGAAGTGGTCGCTAGAGCTCTTGGGATCGTGCCTGTACCAATAACTGGTCCGAACTCTTTAGGAAATAATAGAGAGCTCGCTACCACTAGGATCTACGAATGGACTCGATCGCAGTCATTCAAACGGCGCATGCTTTTAGCTGATGCGAGTGTCGTCGCTCTTGGATTCGTCTTTGCTGCGTTAGCCCTTGTGGAAATTCACTCGAAACGTTCTAGTCTAGGCTGCACTTACTCCATGTTTGTTCTAACATGACACATAATTGCTATCATTTCTGCGGCCAGCGAGGTCTTTTTAAGCCGGCACAAAACAGAGCAGAATGCTTCAGCGAACATGGTGCAGAACTCAACGTCACAAACAAGGCAAACTGCAAGGCCATCCGCCTCGACCCAAGTGACGCTTCACCAGGACCATGCATTTGCAATTCAAGGCGGTGACGACCCATGGCTAAATCAATTAGTATGGGGAATCTACTTTACAGCTGGAACACTAGTCTACACATCCATAATGGCAGTGACTGTCATTGAATTGTTCGTCTGGGTCTGCGCTTCCGTCGGCGCCGCTACCCTAATGAGGCTGCTGGCTTTCTATCTATGCATGTGCTATGAAGACACGGTGGAACACAAAGTGGAAGAAGAGGCATAAAAAGGATAGGAGACATAGATCATTTTCAACATCTGTGTATTGATAATGACTCCTCTTGATACTTGCACTGAAGCATCTGTATTGGTGGGTTATTTGCAAGTGATCCATTGCATATATATATACATTGAAATTTCTCTATTCAACACTAGTGGACCAAGAAATGCGGACAGTCGGATAAGATCAAACAAAAGACTCGAAAATGACTCAAAATTAAGCAAAACCCCCGGGATAAAGTACAAGAGCGTCCATAGATAGGCCTTCAGCGTGAGTACATTAGATAGTGCTTATTGAAAATACTAGGGGAGTTGGGTAAACCTCCGCTTCATATATGTATACCTAGGGCTGGTAGGGCTGGGGCCCGCTAAAGAAATTGGAGAAAAGAAGAAAGAAAAAGAAGACGAGTAGAGAAGAAGAGAAGTGAGAGGGTAACATTGATGATGAAAGCAAATTGAAGTTGTTTAAAATAAAATGATATTTACTAGTTATAGCTTGCTGCAAATTCGATAAGCAATACTCACTTTCATAACAAAAAATCAACAAGTTTTTCAAATCGTTCGAAGAATTTTTAAAAATCGTTCAAGCATATTTTATGTATACATTGCTTTCTATAATCATTACTATGCTTTCTTATCAAACCGTACACAGCTACCCAAGAAGCAAAAGTAACTTCGCAAACTTCGCTGAACGGTTTCGCTGTTTAGAAAATGACTAATAATCTCGTCAGTTGCCCTAGAGGGGGCCTAAACTGAACTCTAGTAGATGGGAAATTTGAGGGGGAAAGGCTCCCCCCGAAACAAAAATGCAACTTTAATGCACGTTTGTGGTATTCCCTTCCGCCTGCGTTCCGAGTCCATCTCTAATAAAAACGCTCCTCCACTGCGTTCTCTGCTTGGCCTTTTTGTGTTGTGATGAGACCATAAGTTGACTTTCCTCCTATTTCTTCATTTGTTTTTATAATTTCTTCTCTCCAACAGTCCTGGTAATCCATTTACGCAGCAAACTGCTCCTTTAGGACCTTCAAACGCGTAAGCCGGCAAGTTTCAGGCGCCGAGCGGCAAAGGGAAAGAGACATGTAGCTGAATTTACAAAGAGGCGACCAGAGCAGCGAAGCCTCGTTCAAGGCGCTGCCAAAATTCATCGCTAAGCTCACCGTCCGCGATGCCATGTGCGACAGACCAAAGTAGGAATTGTGACGGGTCGTACTCTTTCTTCTCCGCTTTGGCTGGTGTAGGAGCTTTGTCTTTAGCCTCAGGGGCTTCGGCTGACCCTGGGGCTTCTTTCTCTATGGCGACAGGTGTAAGAGGCACATCTTGGGTCTTGACGACTTCAGCTGACCTCAGGACTTCTCCGGCTGGCTTGGCATCAGAGATACAAGGTAAGCCTCGCTGCGAGGCTTCTGCAACTTGTTTAATGACACCCTCAATAAGTGCACGATGTTCCTTTGAGATGGTGCTAAAAATTCCCGCGTCTTCTAATTTCAGTATTGCCTGATGGCAAATACTTCCAACCTCTTCCTTGACTAGGCTGAGGCTTCCCTGTGCTTCGGCTCTCTCCACTTTACTGTCTTGCGGATATGGAGACATTGGTTGAACAGCATGTCCCGCATCGACATAGTAAGGCTTACCCGCCTGACTTGTGCTAGCTTCAACATCTGCTGGTAATGGCTTGCTGACTTCAGGCGAGTGTTTCGATTTATGGTTTCGTGGAAGATCCGGGGTCTTATGAACGGCGCTTCGGTCCCGGCCTTGACAAGGTTCGACGCGGTCGCCGGAGGAAACTTCAACGGGGTTTGACAGATTTACAGCATCTTTGTGAGGCTTCTCTACCTTCGGCTTCTTTAAAAATCCTATTACACTATGGAGAAGATTTCGGAAGCCACCCCCACGAAGCTTGACATTGTCATTTGTGTAAAGTTGAGTACTTGCAGATTTGACTTCGGTACCATCTGCGGATCCTTTTGATCCCTTTCTCCGTAGAATTCCAATAGTATGGTCCAAAGCGGACTGAAATCGACTACCAGAAGATATGGCATTCTTAGTTGGCCAAGCTTCAGCGACTGCCGGTTGAACGATTGCTGGCAGAGGCTGCAGATCTTTGGGAGCCTTCTTTAAGTTCTTCTTATGCAAAACTTTCCCATTACAGCGAAGTGCGTCTTGGATTCGATTGTAGATTGGCTTCGCCTTCCGGCTCGAGCCATCTTCAACACATCTTAACTCATCAGACACGGGACATTCAGGCAGACCACCATCTACAATACCTGGAGCTTCCACCTCTTGAATACTTGCATAACTCTTGCTAGGTGCAGCTGCATTAATCAAGCTCTTGTGACTGGGTGATTCATCCATACCAGCGGAAGTATGTGAGGTGGAATCAGTATCTGCACCGGTCTTTGCCTCGTCGCCGCCTGATGCGTCAGAGTCTGTCGCCGGACTTGAGCTCTCTTGAGAAGCAGTAGTGAGCCGAATAATCTCCCTAAAGACAAGGCCCACATTTGCGGTGGTGGACATGGAGTCGTCGGCTGCGACTGCTAAGCTCCAAGCGAGGATTGATTTGCGAATTCCTAGATTTGAGGACTGACTAAGTATCGGAGTCCTCAATTCACGTTCCTTACAGTGTGTACCATCTCGGCCTCGTTGTTCTGAAATACACTGTTCCATGGACCGTGCGTACAGCTTCCGGTAGGATTCAAGCTCCTTCGGGGTATTTTCCCATTGGCCATCCGGATCACAGAGCTTCCCTGTTTTAATATCATAATTGTAGGAGGCTGGATCCCAGTCACGCATCAACCATAGAGGGTACTGCCCCATGCAGCGCGGAATAGCTGCAACCCCATCCCAATCAATAATTCCGCGAAGTGTACCATCTTCGGAGACTAGTATATTCTGAAGGGCGTAATCCGGATGAGTTAGAACAAACTGAGGTTCCTCCATTGACTGATTTGTAGGGATCCAGTCCATGAACTGTCTAAGTAGCATATGGTTTCCTCGGTGGAATCGCGCTGGATTGGCTTTGATTGGACCACGCCGATCCAAGTTAAATTTCAAGAACGACTTGGCGTCGTCGAACGGTCCCTTAACGCAAAAGATGGGGGAACCATCATAATCGCCGCTGTTCATCTTATCGTATTGAGCGCCTAAATCAAGTACTCTGGAAGGACCAAAATCGGATATTCTGCCTTCGCTATCAAATCGGAGAGAGCCACCTCGATGAAACGTGAAGCTACTTAGTTGCGCCATTGCTGCAGCGAGATCCCCTAATATTCGCTCCCGAAATTGCTTCATAGCAGCATCGCAGGACGATGGTTGGAACCACAACTCGTATAGTGGTCGGCCCTGAATGTATTCCATCATAATGAAAGGACAGTTGACATCATTGTTCAGACTAGCATCGAAAGAATATACCTCTGGTACCAGAATGGTGGTCTCCCGCTTAAGAAGACGCATAGTCATCGCCTCACACGTTAAAGCTTGTGCGGCTAGCTCGTCGAACCGACCAAGATAACCCGTTACGGGGACTTTGAAAAGCCAACGAACCCCGTCACTGAACTCTAGTTGGAAGAGGATATTGAAAGAACCTGAAAGCGGATACAAAATCGTACAAGTCAACGGCGGGAGTTGCGCGTCTGTGTTTGCCGATTGTTGATGTATTTCGGATTGCATCTTCTGCATTCGAACTGAAACGGCAAAAGCTGGAAGCCGATCGAGTTTCATGCTCTTGAGAAGTGGGACAAATTGTTCGAGTTCGTCGTATTCTTCTTCCTCCTCGTTGTCGTCCTCACACTCTACCACATCTACCATGAGATCTTCGTCTTCATGACTCAGGTCTCTAATAGCTTGTTCTTCGGAGACGAGCTCTTCGATGTCTTTCTCATAGCGGGAATGGATAGCTAGATCCGACATGGCGTTTCGGCTGTAAGACAAGAAGGAGTTAATTGACGGTAGGTGTGAGGAAGGTAAAGTTATTCTAAGAAATTAGCGCTTGGACATATAAACAAGCATGAGGGACTGAGATATCATACTTTCAAATTTTTGCCGATGTGTTGTATTGCTGCCTTGACACAATAACTGTCCCAGTCCAGCTGACGGTCGGAGCGTGAGAGTGTTCTTGATGTATCGAATCTTCCTGCAAGAATTTGCGCTTGCTGTTTGTGCGATATGTTCTGTAAAAGTTGAATAAATATAGGGTTTCGCCAGAATCTTCCGAAATATACAAAGCCAGCAATTGCTTTTAATGAAATGTACTTACGGTTTTGTGAGAACTTTGTGCAGTCAACTAAGACCTAGCATGAAAGAAACTTGATCAAATATTGGCTAAGATATGTTTTTAGGTTGATGATGTTGGTTGGAAAAGAAGAGTCTGCTGAGAAGCATGAAATGCGTGCTGTTTACGCCCAGGATGATTGGTTACTCAAACCAGGTGAATCACCAAACAACATCTAATGTGTCGGAGGCTCATTCACAAATTTTCAATGTGCACACAAAAGCTTTCAAGGTGTCAACAGAACCTACGAATCTCAGCTCAACATCCTGTTCATCACCATGAACTTTTCAATTCCATGGAAAAGCTCGCAAGATGTCAGCGAAATTTACCAAGCTCTGCTCAACATCCTGTGCATCGCTGTGGGCTTCTCAAGTCTATGCGAAAGCTCTCAAGGTGTTAGCTGAACCCATGAATCTCAGCTCAACATCTTGTACATCACAATGAGCCCTCATTCATTATGCTTGAAGCAACAGTCATCAGGACCCATATATACCACCAACATGGGGCCTGAATCTCCAACCGCACAACCTGATTGTACACCTCCTTTACGGACTTGTTCTAAAGAATTAGAGCTGATATCAATCACGGCCATACCGAGCATCTTCTTTGACAGTGGCCTTTTCACCTCTTGCGGACGATGCCAAACGCAAAAGATCTTATGGGGCTAGGGCCCAAACCCAGTCACTTGACGTGCATCGTTGAGAGGGGTTTGACAAAGATGTTTCCAACTCGTACACACCATTGGTAAGCTCTCCACAGCTTTTTATGAGAAAGGCTTTGGCATTGACGTGGGCTTCTGGCGACAGTGTAATATGTAAGAAGGCATTCACCGTGCTTTGTAAAAAGAAAGGACATATGTGCCAATGCCCATACCATCAAGATGTGTATGTTCGTCCAGGAAATCAATGCCAAACTTGTCTTGAAGAGCAGGCAGCGGACGAAAATAAGGAAAGGGTAGCTAAAGAGCAGGAATGGAAGGCTGAGAAAGAAGAACAAGTGAATAAATGGCTCAAGGAGATGCCAGGGAGACGCGAGGATAAGCCCAGGAAGGAGAAACCAGGAAAGGAGAGGAACCCGGTTCCGGCTGCATACGTCGTGGGTGGACATCAAGGCGGAGCAGCTGATCTTGATCCTGATCCTGTGAGTCACCGCTCCACCAAGACTTATTATAATAAAAACACGACTAACCCAAACCTACCAGTCCGCTCCCGACAACCCTTAGGCCTACCAGCGCCAACCACACCAACACCGCGGGCCACTTTCAACCGAGTACAATCTTCAGCACTCCCGCAGAACAGCTCTCTTCAGCACTGGAACGACCCACCCTTCTCGACCCCTCTGCTCTTGGTGTTTGGAATATGCCCCCTCCCTTCACCAATATCCACTCGTTTGATTGGTTGTTTATGACGGATCTCGCATCTCTTAACTTGGACTTGGACCTTTTCAGATAAACTATGGGAAAGGGACTGGGCGACATGGGTTGGCTAATATGGGCTTCGGGACTGGGCAGTGAGAAATGGTACATGTTGGGAATCGAGTGGTTGGAAAAGACATGTATCTTAGCCTGGGTGCTTGTTTGGTAGTTCGAATGTTATGTTTGTCTGTTTGCTGTGATGTCGTACTGAGTAGAGATTAGAGCGAAAGTGAAGAAGGTTGGGACGTTGTTGTTGTTGACTTGGAATGTAGGTACAGTAGGATTGATGTCGTTGAGAGCTAGGCCTTGCCGGATTCCGCTAAGCGTTGTATTTTAATTTTCCCACTAAGGTAGGCGACATTTTCACCCCTTTAGCAACCGACTTTTATAATAGATTTAATCAAGTAAACACATACCTTTAGTTGTCCTCATAGGATGGTATTTATAATCATCGACTCGGGCCTAAATGCACATAGGAATCTCCCATATCCAGATAGCCGCTTGGTCTAAACAGTTGACCTGGCCTGTCTGGGGATCGGCTTATCGCGCAATGACTTTCGACACCCTTGGAGAAGTATGGTTTGCGAATATCCATAAAGCTATCAAGAACCAAGTGTCTTACATACAGTGCATTCGACTGATGAACGTGGGTGAGGAACTATGCAGATGATTCGCTGGAAAATACAAAAAGGGAACTATCGTACAATATTACTACGAAGCAAACTATCCACGGCCCTCAACCAAGCATGAGATGACAGAAAGAACGTGGAAATGGCAGGAATACTGATATGTGGGTCGAAAAGGCGTTGTACAAATTGTTCGAGTTATCAAACATCCAAGGGTGGCGATTCTGCGCTCCGTTGCTGCCATTTTGTTTTCCTCGCTCTGGCCAAGGCTGAAATGCTTAACCAGTTCGGCCAAAGTTGATAGTATCTTCTTGCTTGGCTTTCGATCAAACCGTTTTCAAAAGGTCCCATTCACGGTACCTTGTATGGGAGACTGGCCAGGCGTGGAGGTTTTGGATCTGAGTGTCAACGGGAAGGGATAATCGTAGGGGTCTTCTTCTTCACTATTTTCCATCGTCGAGATCAGCATGAAATTTCAAATAGGTTTCACGTGTCCGAAGAGACTTTGACTTACGGCAGCTTCCAGGCTATGTAGTCTTCCGTGCTGAGCCCTTCCCGACCCTCTTGCAGCGAAGCGAAATCGCCTGGTGTCATCATACCGGAGCGAGTCCGAGGCGAGCCTGGAACGGACAATGGTCGCGTGAGTTTGGGCTCGGATGCATCGAAAATGGCGGCTTCGTCGTAGTCGTCGTCAAATGAGGCGGGGTAGGCTGCATTCAATATTAGCATTCATCCCCGGTAGTATTACGATCAGACTTTACCTCGCCTAAGAGCCAGCTGCCGCGCCTTGACGTATTCCATACCCATTCTCTTCCAGTCTAACAGATCGCTGAGTCGCTCCGTCCGGTTTCTCTGGTTTATGCGTTGTCGCTTGCTCTTAGAGGCAAACTCGAACATGAATTGAGTAAGCTGATTCACCGAGTCGTCGACGCCCTTGGTTCGGCGGTCGACGATATAGATGCCATAATCCGAGGCGTTCTCGATTAGTTCTTCCATGTAGCATCCGAAACCTGATAGATTTGTTGTTATGCTGGGTACACCCATTACGGTGCACTCGGCGGGAGTGTAGCCCCATGGCTCATAGTAGGATGGGAAGACACCCATATGTGTCCCACGAACGAAATCGTCGTAGTCTAGAGGTAAAACTGGGTTTGCGGAGTTGAGGAACTCGGGGTGGAATATGACCTTGACTCGATCACTTGGATGATTGAACAATTGGACTCGGCGTATTTGGGCTAAGATTGGGTCGTCGGCATCATTTGCCATGTTGTGCGTTACGACAGGCGGTAGTGCGTTGCGCTTCATCGCGAAGAGTCGGCGTCGGAGCATGATGCGATCTTGGCTGCTTAGGAGGTCTTTGTGTTCGGGTACATCGTCTCCGTCATGCCACTGCAGCGACCGCTCGAAGAGTCGTTTCCCAACCTCATGTTCGATGACGCTCACCGTGTCCCGAAGCGACTTAATCACAGCTTGCCCTTTTAGTGCCTCTACAGTCAGGGATTGTGTTTGTGCCGGCATGATGATAAATGCAACTACCGTCACCTTGGAACCGGAGCTCTTTAGGCGGTGGTTTAGTCGGGCCAGAGACTCGATGAACATATCCACGCCTTTATTTCGATATTCGTATCGTCCAGCGGTGAAAAAGTACAAGGTGTTTTCTGGCTCGAAATCATTGTGCCCATAGAAGTGGCCTCGCACAAAGTCGTGGATCTTCTCTTTCGACTGTTGGTGAAGATTTTGGAACTCATGCATCGCAGAGAACTTTTTGACGTTTAGTCCATTGGGTAACACGCCGTCCGGCTTGCGTTTCAGTAGATGTTCGCTTTCGTAGGCCGTAATGTGTGAGACCGTGGTAAAAACATCGGAAGAATGTGCACCTGCGCGTTCAATACAATATCTATGGTAGATTCCGCGTTTACCAGCCTCAGAGTCGACATCGAAGTATTGGAGGTTGTTGTAGAAGTCGACGGACCCAGCGCAGAGGTATCTTCCCAACAGGGTAGCGTGTGTCGTAAAAATAGTTGTTACGTCTATTCTTCGCTTCTTTGTCAATGGTATAGCGACTGCAGCAAGCCATTCGTGAAAATGCGCAATAATTGCCTTCTTCCTCTCGTGAGAAACGAACTGGAACACCGTCAGCTATACTCGTGGCGCGCGTAGCAAGATTTGTACCTCGCCAAGGAACCATGCTACAAGGTATCCAAAGACTACAGCCTCATTTGTCTCATCGTCCCCTGGAGGCGAGGGTATCCCAGCAGTATTCCATAAATCGGACTTCCACTCGTCCAACCACCGGTAACCGGACTTGGTGTCGATCAGAATTATTCGTGGTGCGCCTTCAATCAACCATCTGCCGTATACTATTCCAATTCCTCTCGCTTGCATATTTGCAATTGACTTGGCCAACTCAGGGTTTGTTGGAGTGAGGGGTTCGACTTCAACAGCGGCCTATGGTGTGATGAGCAAGGCCCATGACGAGAGAGCAAATTGTAAGTACCGAAGCTCGATTGAGAGGTCCGATCAGAGTGTATCGCTCGCCATATTCAGCGGTTGTCACAGGTGCTTTTGACTTGATCACAGAGTAAATCCCGCCCACTACGACGCTGTCAGCTTCTGGTACTGCCACTTGCGAAAGTCTTCCTACCTCGGTTTGCAGCTTCTGTGGATATCTCAAACAGCATATGGTTTTTGATATCTCGTTTGGAGGAATCTGCGTCCTCCATGGTCCCATTGGTGTGGGAGCCCGCGATTTCTGTCATCGTGGACGAAGGGGCGCAGCTTTACTCGACCCTCGAATAGCGATCAAATGTGTTAGAGTCGACAGAAGCTGTAGGTGTGTCCTAATTGTAGATTGTCACTCTTTAGTGAATGATCTCGACTTGTGCAATAATTGCGAAGCAAGAGCTTCTGTTGCTTCCCCACATTTCCCCAGAAAGAACATGCAGACTCAGTGAAGGCCTCATTGTCAACGTACCAGGTGCGATTGAATAGTCAAAGACTTTAGCAGTGATTTCCAACGATACCAAAATCAAAGACGAGTAAAGGAGAGTGATGTACCCAGCAGAGGAAGGACGCTTGTCAAGTGGGAGGTTGGGGGGGTTTTTTCAGAATGGCAGGGATGTTGGGAATAGCTTCGGCGATCTTTAAGCACCTGATCTTGAAACCAATCCTTCCACCCATTGACCAAGTTAATACATACTCCAGTAGCGACACAAGAGAAGCAGGAACATTGACCTTAATACTGGTTACTACGAGATTGCGGAGTCTCTTCTCTTCTCTTTACTTCATTTTATCCTTCGAGTTTGCTGACCCTTCTCAGCTCCATGCAATCCGACGTCATGGTCCATGGGGAGCTCTCCGGACTTGAAAACCCCGCTCGCTTCCGCACTCGTCGTGCAATTCCCGCCTGCAGTCTGCCGTTTCGCAGGATATCTCATGTTCTCGCTTTACTCCTATAAATAGTAGGAAATGATTCGATGGGCTTCTTTGACTAAGGTGTATTTGTTCAGACAATCCATGGGATTTCCTATCTGTGGATGGGTGCCCCGACTGGTGGAGAACCACACCCCTGGAAACGACCCCGTATTGAGGCCTTCCTCCATGGTTCAGATTGATTATCATAATCGCTGATATAGTGCTATTCTTTCATCTATCCATCTCATTATGGCAGAGAGGGAGAGCAAACTGTGCTTTCTTGTCTCTCGTTTCGATTCTGCTGTGTTAATCACCAAGTTATTATTATGTTTACTAGTTTAATCGCATACGGTCAAAGCATGCAGAAACAATGGAATGCTTTATAAACTCATGATCGTTTGGTTCATCCATGCACCATTGACGGATGGATGAGAACATTGTCCAGGGGTGAAGCGCCCAAATTCGCTGAAGCTTACACCTATCCATGGATTGGCGTGCCCACCAGTAGGGAAATCGACATATGAATTATTGTTTCATGCAGAAATACGAGCATTCCATTCGTGAAAGGAAGTATCCACCGTTCGGTTGCACCATTTATATCTGCGTGAAGAGAGCAATACCTCTCACAAGAACTCTAATGGCCAAAACACGTGATCGTATGGAAGAGAGACCAGGCAAAGCGAAGAACGCTGAAAGCCCCTTGATTAATGGGCTTATACAAAGAAACAAAAGGCTACTCGAAACAAGGGCTGTATATAGCGATGCCCATGCGCTGAACCCGGTCTCCCCATCCAGATTTGTAGCTGCCATAAACCATCAAAGCAACTTGCTTGGGGCTCTCGGTAGGTATCTAGAACATGATCTCTGGGTTAGCGAGGTGGCTTTGGTAGACACCCAGGGTGTACAAGTCAGTAATTAACAGCCGGTTCCTATTGGGATGTCCGAATGAACGATTAGACTCATAATTTCCTCGGAATAATACAAGGACTCGACTTATATCATTAAGCTGTGCGACAGGAAGACTTATGCCAATGGACATGTAGAACCCCTCAATCTTGGATTTCCATACACAAACTGTTACTTGGATTGATCGTTGACCTGGACCTTTTGCTCTGCTGACCGGTTATTGTTTCCCGACTTCCTGCCCCCCCCGGTGATCTCAAACATCGCTATGTTGACCTTGCAACACACAAAAACATTGGAAATATTGACATAACTACGGAGAGTTTGTCTGCTTCGGCGAATTGGGTTGGACTGCTTCTCGGACGGACTCCTCGTCGCAACAGACCGTAAAGTGCTAGCTCGAGTCCAATGCAAGTGTACTTTTATAAGACTTAGAACATATCGACATATAATATCTCCCTGGACTATGATCCCATGTCCTTGGATGCAGTGACATTGTTTCCCTGTCGCGGTTGCTTTATATAGGTGGATGCTCACTCGAGGGCGTCCTCCCATTGCTCGTTCTCCTGGTCCTCGTCCTCCCGGCTATCTTCTTCTGTATCGAGGTCCATGTACCCATGCACGCTTTCATCCTGCGCTGATATCTCCCCGCTTGTCCCTTCGATACTGTCATAGAAATCCTCAAAGGCTTGGTACCATTCCAATGGGTCATCGTCTTGTGGGTAATGCGTGAACGACTCTGACCAGCCCTCATCATGATCTCTGCGCCATTGAGCACATTCTAGTGCGGTGTACCCCAGAATGTTCTCAGCATTGACGTTGATTCCTTTTAATCCAGCGGATCGTAATATCCTCAGTATATTCAGATTGGCGAAATATGCTGCGTGATGAACTATAGTCTGTCCGTCCGGGTCTTGCTTGGTATAATCAAATAACTCGTTACCCAAAAGGATCTTCAGTGCCTTATCACTGTTATAGTGAATTGCTCTACCGAGGAGAGGGTTTCCATCATATGACATAGCATTGACTTTACCAGCGTTTCTGAGTAGCCAAGACAAGGTTTTCGGACGGTTATGCATGATCGCTACGCGTATTGCTAACAGCTGGTTGGCATTATCTGTGGACATGTGTACACCGCGAACCAAAGGAAGTTGTAAAAAGCTGATTATGCCACTATCATTACAGTTCGAAATCAAACCCATCAAGAGTGTACGGCCTTCCACATCCTTTGCTCTAACGTCAGCACCAGCATCAAGCAGAGCCTTCAGGCAAGCTGTGCTAGTATAGCAGTAGAGGCAGGGAGTTTTTCCACACGTATCGGCTTTGTTCGGATCTGACCCACGTTTGAGAAGTTGTTCAACTGCTTCTAGGTCTCCTCTTGCGGCTGCCCATGAAAGAGTGGTCCTTCCCATGTAATCTACTTGGTCGACGTCTTCTCTTTGCGTGGAAAGCAAAACCTGGTAGAAATCTTCGCCACAAAGATTGAGGAATGCCTTGTGCAATTCGGGAAAGTCGAATTCTAATAATGACGCTCGATCGTCAAAAACATGATGCAGAGTTGTAGCATGATTACTGTGGTAGGGTTTCATAAGAGGATCGGTCCATGCAAAAGTGGAAGGAGTACTCGAATTTTGTAAGCTTGGGCACGAGTTAAATGTTGATTTGCTCTGCTTACTTCCCATACGTATCCCGAAGACAGGGATCAGCGCCTTCGCGAAGTAATATATCTACGACTGCGACACGACCACACATCGTAGCCCACTATTGGCAAACTCATGATTAGCAACTATGCTCGAGTACCAAGGGACAACAGATACATACATGAAGTGCAGTCCTCTTTGAGCCATGCTCAACGTCTAACACAGATGCACTGCCCTCGGAGAGAAGCTTCTTGACAACCTCAACATGGCCAAAATAACTAGCAGAGAATATATTAGCATTCCAAGGACGCACCCTAAATACCCTCAAACAAAGTTCTGGGCCATTTGGCTGACAGTATGCTATAGTCATAGCCAAAGCACGGCTCATAAACCACCAAGGAAAGGTGTAGGTGATTTGGGTAGTAGAGTGTGAACGACCATGACAATTTGTAACGTCACAACCAGGTGAAAACGGGGCAAAACCAGTGTATCTTACGAAAAGCGAACCTATCACTTGATTGGCCCAGCCGGGGGTTCTAAGGCGACGTTGCTTATGACATGAACAATCACACGACATGGTGCAATGCCTAGCATACCGAAGCGATATTTGGGTTACAGAAGACGGCACCCTCCGGTGGCCTGGGGTGAGCGCAGAAGTGCTGATGTGTTCCACTGGAGAAGGTTGGAATAGAGTGGTGGAAGCCGTATCAATTCCTTCCCCTGAAGATCCTCGGCTCGTTTGTGTACGGATATCTTGTATGCCCCTCGAAGAAGGTTCACTCTGGTGCTCTCTTTGCAGCTGTTGTTTCATATAATCGTCAACATTCTGAGTTTGACTAATAGATAGCTCATCTTTGGACGATGACTGGCTTTGAATAATTTCTGTTAAGACATATAATTGTTGCACCTGCCGGTCAACTCGATGAATCATTGACCTTGCAGAGTCAGCTAGATAATTCATGCAAGAAAGTTATGATCCATGTGCCTATTAGAATGTTCCCGACATCTGAAGCTACAAAGGCCCAAGACGGAGATGAGGAGGGGATTGATCTGATTGCTGAGACTGAGATCTGAAACATGAAGAAAAGTTTAGACATACGAATTCTGCGCGACCAGGGCTGTTGATAGGTCAACTTTGTTATTTCTCATTCGCTCTTGTAGCTGCCTGATCTTACCCTCCAGCCGTAGCCACCTTTTCCAATCAAGCTTCACCAGACCATTTACGCTGTCGATTGTGGTGAGTTCATATGCGATGAGCTGTTCAGTTGCCAGCAGCGTCTCCCTCACTTTCTCAAGTGCCCTGCAAACACTGGCACTAAATTTTGTCTCATGGGCTTCTTCATGCTGCCTTGCGACATGGTTAACATCTTGGACAAGGTACTGAATGTCGGCAATCTCGTTATTCAGCGCCAAAAGGATGTCGGGCGCATATTTGAGGGCTCTGATCTTTGCGATTCCCTTGGCAACCTGTCCGCCCGCCCCAAGGATGGTGAGGATGCTGGCGGTGATCGAAAGAGGATCCATGGTCGATCGAGCTACTAACTGACATCTAAGGACAGACGATTTCAAAAGTCTTACTTACTCAATCACCGCAGCCTCAGTTCTCGAGTCTTCAAGTAGTGAGGTTCAAGGGTTCCGCGTGGCTCGAAGATAGGTAGAGCAACTTATTTAATGCAATTTCCAAAGCTGTTCTAGAAGAAGAGTTTAAGATTCAAGCGTTAACACAGTAAAACGTAGCAGGCCGTAAGTGCCAGGCTGCAGGCTCAGCCTTGTCCAGATCTTGCCTTACTATCAGTCTGATGAGGTCACAGCGCAGGATACTTTGCACCGCAGTCCAGCCTTGCGTGACCTGCGCCTTGTTATCCACAATGGTGCCCTTAAGATATAATTCGATAGACGATGATGCTACGTATCTCTACAGGGTTCGAGTTAAAAAGTACGAGTGTTGCAATAAAGTATTGAAAATGACCATCGTACAGAACTGTCTTCAACGACTTTGACAAAAGAGCAATCACTCAATGAGAATTAAAGAGTCTCAAGCAGAAGAATATCAAGTTCTTCATCTTCATTCATCATCATCTTCTTTCAGAGTTAAGCATTAGTTGAATATCAACTTCAAAGAAGCTACGTTGGTTAGCTTTTTAACAAATGCTATCTTGCAAGCAATACATCTATTATAAAATATCTTAGCTAGAAGAAGAAGACAGCTCTGAGACATTACAGATGAAAAGTACTGGCCCAAAAAGCTATCCTTTATTTGGTACGTTCAAGAGGTAGAAACAGAACGAGACGAAGATTCCAAAGAGATTGGTAGACGAAGGGTTCGAGTACAGGCTTTCGAGACACAATATTCAAGTAGACTCTGGAGATAGAACGGGGGAGGGATAGGTGTGGAATCGCAACGCCGAAAAGTATAAATAACGGTTGGTATTACTTAGAAGGAAATAGCCAGTTAGAGGTACGATTAATGAAATTACATTTGAAGCTAACATATCACAAAAGTCTGATCCTCTCCCCGACCTTTTGCCGTAAATGCTTCTTTGTTCATTAGACCATGAACATATGCTTCTCCAATTAATTCAGCAACCTGTTCTGCATGCTTGAACCGGAGAGCGTAAAGTGGACCCCCAGAATAGAAGACACAGATAGTGTCTCCGGCTTTCAACTGAGCAGGGCCGAGACCAACGCGCCCTCCCCTCGTGCTGAAAAACCTCCGCCCTTGACAGGCTGACTGCTGGGCCGAGAAGTATAATCGCAGGGCTGTCTTCTTCTCAACGCCCTCATCCAAAAAGGTTCCGTCTCGTAAGGTGATCAAGTACCTTAACATGTTGTGATAGTCCTCGGAGACGTCTCCCACAGGCGTGAGATCTTCGTCGTAGATTTTGTTACCGATTAAAGTCCGCCAGTGCGCTTCAGGAACAGCATCGAGCTGCTTATATGTGACTTTGGATAGCGAAACACATTGCGACTCCCACTCCAGTAGTTTAGCAGCGGCACCGTCCAGACCCTTCTGCTGATCAGGAAACTGAGAAAATGACCAGGAAGCTGAAACAATATCCGCGACTTCGTCCACGTCAAATCCGCGTACTTGGATGTTGTTCGAGTCCAGGATCACACTGACACGGGGTAAACGGTCTTCTGCGCTACGAAAGCCAGCCTGGTAGCTGTAAACACTGCCCAAAATCGAGTACTCTTCGGGTGACGCCCAATTCGGACACCATGACGGGAGCTCCTTAGGCTTCTCCTGCGAAGTGGCTCTGGAGAGCAACATAAGAGTGGAATCTTCTTCAATCCACCTCTTTGCAAGAGCAATGTAAGGTCTCCAGAAATGCCGTCGGCCGTCTTCGGAGTAGTCGATGCTCACCAAATCCGGTATCTCATTTCGGACATGCGGGTGCACCAGACCAAGCATACTCCAGAGGCGGTCCACAGGCTCAGTACATTTTTTGCAACGGTTGCCACTGACAAGTGCTTGGAAATCCATGCCACCATGTTCTGCTATCTTCATCCTCAAAATGTTGATATATGGTATGGTATAGAAACCGTTGTCTCTATCACGGCGAATTGCCTGAGCTGCCATCACTAGGTGCAGAAGGCCAGTCTGCAGCAACGCTGTGGTCAATGCGGTTAGAATTTCCCAACCAATCGATCTGCTACCACATAGAAGGACTAATTCTCTCGCTAGCACTGCTTCCTGAACGACCCAAAGCCGTTCAAACCAACTTCGGCAATAAAAATGTCCTAAGGCTGGCCAGACAAGATCGCTCTCCTTGTTCAAGGCATGATAGGCAAGATGATCGAAATGTATCGGCCTTGCAATAGAACTAAGCTTCTCATTCAACTCCAGTGCCTGATCCATAGCCATGTCGCTGTCGTCCGCGGCGTTCCCGAGCCATACCAAGACAGCTTGTGCGTTCTTATAAATATCTCTCATTAGACGCACCTGGATGTTCTTTTCTTCGTTATCTTGTTGATTGATACAAATCGCATCGATCCAGATTTTGCGAAATGGGCCCAGGTATGAATGTAGAGGTGCAAAAGCTTCAGAGAGATGGGGAGTAACCGAGAAGCTGTCTCCATTGCAAACAATTGCCGCCGTGGGACTTTGATTTCCCCAACTATACGAGAGAGTGTTATACTCTAGTGTATCTTTTAGGGAAACGTTCTCTAACATGCACTTCGGCAGCCCATCGACATTGAGAATGGTTATAAGTCTGAATTCACCCTCTTTAAGTGCCTTGTAAATGGGATATTTTGACATCTTAATCTAACTGTAAAGCGCGAGCTGATAATTGTTAGACGGGGCGTATCTCCGACCACCAAGGGTTGTCATTCCCAGAAATACACTGCGTACAATATTAGCGTATGCAGAAAGCTATGGATTCCTTGGCATCGCAATTGTCGCGCCCCCCCCCAAATTTACTATTGAATTCAGACATTCTTGACATTCTCAAACCTTCAACGCTCTATTGGAAAATCAATAGAAAAATCAAACCGGTAAATTTGAAGCTGTTCAAACCTTTCACAGTGCTGACATCCTTTTAGCCCCCCCCCGACCCCCGAAGCCATCATGCCGTCGTCACGCCGAAGTCGAAAACTACCTCTGGAGGATTCACTCATCCCCTCAAGCACCTCATCAAGATCGAAACCTTCTGGCAAAGCAGACGCTGCTCGCAAAGTCAAAGCAGACGCCGCTGCTAGAATCATTGTAGAGGCTGCTGTCAAAGCAAACACTGCAGGCGCTGCTGTCAAAGCCAATTGCCTTCGCAATTTCAAGGAACATATCATTGATAGTTTCAAAACAGCGAAGAAAGCCTCGTCGTTGAATCAGCCTTCACGAATATCGATACAGAGTAGATAGCCATCGATTGTATACGTCGAAAGAACGCTTCAGAAATGTTCTCTCTTTCTAGAGACTTGATAGCGAGCTGACTCACCAACTGATGCATAGGCTTGATGACGTCACTTCGTAGTCTCGTTGAACAGAGTCTCATCGACGAAGACAAGCTGTTCAGCCGTCAGCTGCAACAGACCGGCAATTCAGTTTAATCGCAGCTCATCGTTCTGTCTGATGCTCACACGCTGTTCCTTTTTATTGCTTCAGTGTCTCTTCTTCAGAATTCTCGATATCGTGGACTGATGAACATGTATATCTCACTCTTCTCATAGAAATCACACCATCTCTTTCTGCATGGCTCATGACTGTTGCTTCAGATAGATAAATTAGGAAGTCTTCAGCTGCTGGAAAGACCTTTCGAAGGGCGCTCTTCGAACGAAACTGAGATCTAAAGAAAGAGCCATACATGAAGAGATTCTCTTGCATAGTATAAACGATGTTACGGTGACAGTGAACCTCTTCGGCGATGGCGGAGGGGATTCAATGTAAAAGCAGGAGGCGTAGTATCTTCGAGCGAAGGGCCGAAGCCAGTGGACCTGTCATAGCTAAAAGAATGTCAGCACTGTGAAAGGTTTGAACAGCTTCAAATTTACCGGTTTGATTTTTCTATTGATTTTCCAATAGAGCGTTGAAGGTTTGAGAATGTCAAGAATGTCTGAATTCAATAGTAAATTTGGGGG
>JAABUZ0100000270.1_pt1 | contig 133034 bp, 36 predicted proteins | sample 5562091 | NCBI WGS metagenome assembly JAABUZ01 (sample SAMN12813069, study PRJNA571459) | rock metagenome | isolation source: Antarctica rocks | place: Antarctica: Victoria Land, Linnaeus Terrace sud | collected 2015-12-21 | reverse complement strand
AATTAATTAATAATTTAATAGAAATAGTTAATCTATTTAAATTAATTAATAAATGTATTAGAAATTTCTTTTTATAAATATATTACTACTAAGCATTATCTAGTAATTAATAAAAAATCTAAATTTAAACTTAATTTATACTATTTTTAATATTCTTAACATTCTTGACAATTTAATTCGATTTCAAAATAGTTAAAATCGAATCGAATTTCGATTTAATTTCTAAAGTTAAATTGTTGATTTAAGTTAATTTCAAAAGTTGAAATCGAAAATCAAATCGACAATTAGTCTAGAAAATATAAATATATTTATAGTATATTTATTCGAAGTAAGATTAATTATGAGTATTCAATATTAATACGTCTTGTAAATCGAGAAGAAACAAATATATTTTGTTAATAAACAAAAGAAATATAAAAAATAACGTGTAATATTAATTGTTCTAGAATTTACTTGTATTTAGATAATTAATATTACAACTTAACTTTTGCAAATTAAAAATCTAATTTAAACTTATATCTAGATAGTTAATATAGTAACTCGATTTTTGCAAATTTAAATTTATATTTATATTTAGACAACTAATATAGCAACTTGACTTTTGCAAATAAAAATTCTAATTTAAACTTGTATTTAGATAACTAATATAATAACTTAACTTCTATAAATTAAAATCTTAATTAAAATCTATATTTAAATAATTAATAGATATAAGACAAACAAAGATTAATACAATTAAGAATATATATAGAAATAATAACAATTAAGATATATTATAAGTAAATATGCATAATGCAAAATTGTTTTTGCAAGAGTTTAATTGCGTTATAGAATTAGCGCGTTAGAGAGATATATATTTTATTAACTCTAGAGATTTATATTAGCAATAAAACTAAACTATATAGAATTTGAGTGCTTACTAGATTACTAATAATATTGTTAATTTTAACAAAATTAATTAAAGATTGAAGTTAAGATAATTTATATGAATTGCAATTTGTTTAATTTGCATCCAACATATTATAAATACAATTAAAATAAGCGAAAAATATTGCGAGAAAGAAATAAGATTAACTTGCAAAAGTTGTTTTTAAGAAAAATTAATTAGTTTATTATAATAAGTTATTTAATAATAGTTTTGTTTAACGCATTAAATTTAATTGTATTATTATTGCTAACAATTGTTAGAATAATTAATCTAAAAAAATTCTTTCTTTCTTTTGATATTTAACAATACGTAACAAGAAAGCAATTATATAATATATTAAGTTTAATTGTATTGTAACTTAACGCATCTATATAATAATAAACTATAATATATAAGACTAAATAGATAAATATTATTTTTGCACAATTAAGAAAGAGAGCAAACTTAAATATTTTAATATATTAATATTACAACTTTAGCTCGAAACAATATAGTATATAATCTACGACGCAATATATAATATAAAGTACAACTATCTATATGTTCGACAACTTAACAAATAAGCAATACTTAATAATATTTAACAACTTAATAGATAAGCAATATTTAATAGCAAGTTAAGCAAGCAATACTTAACAATACTTAATAGCAAGCTAAGTAAACAATACTCGATATACTTAATAGTAAGTTAAACAAACAAGAAGAATCTTCTTTAATATATAGATCTTCGAATATAATTTTTTTACAAATTGTATTTAACTTATCTTAAATCTTTATTTATTGTTGTTCTAATTTATTAGATTATTTGTAAAGATTTATTAAATATAAGATTGTCTATAGTTGCAACTCTTGTTATTAAATAATTGCTTATATTTTTTAAAAACATCTACAAATCTCTTTAATAATATAAATTCTCTTTAATACTTCTAACAAAAGTATTAATATAATATTTTGAATACTTTAAGAATGTTTGTATTAAATTAATATACTTCTATCTCAAGTACTAATTTATTAGTATTACGTCAATTAATGCTTAATAAAGACAACAAGATAAAAATTAATAAATCTAATATCTATTATAGAGATCGAATCGATCTAAAGAACTAACTTATACAAATAAATATCTATTTTATTTTCTATTCTATTTTAGCAAATTAAAAGACAGTTCTTGTATTAATATTTCTTAGAGAAAGAGCTAAATATTAATTCAAATTAAATTTACGCAAATATTTGAAGAATTATAACAAAAACTCTTATACAATATTTATAAACTTCAACAATTTTAAAAGAGAATTTCAAAGAATCTTCAAAATATTTAACGAAAAACAAATTGTAAACAAAGTAATTTAATATTTAACACAACAAATTTTTGCAACAAACTATATAGCAAGATTTTAAAAAAAAATTAATTTTATCGAGTAAAACAATATTGTATTTATAACAATATTTTAACAAGATCTTAAAAACAATCTTAAAAACAAAATTATATACAATAGCAAATTTATTAGTAATATATTTGATTTTATTCAAATAGTTATCAACTTCGACAACAAACTATATAAAAGAGCTACAAAAAAGCAATTCAATTAATTTTATAAAAAAGCAGAAATCTTCTTTAAATTAATAATCGAATATTAGTAAAAAGAATTTTGTTCTAATTAGAAGTACAACAACTTAGACTATTGTAAATCTATATTTATAAAACTAAATTTTATTTAACAATATAAAGAAAAGAATTTTAGAAAAAAGCAAAATAACGAATTTTAGAAAACGTACTATTTATATAACAAATTAAGTTACTTTGCAAGAAATTGTCGATTATAAAACTTAATAAATTGTCGACAAATTAATATTATATTAAGAGAGATACTTAATAGTTAAAACAATATTAGAGAGCAAATTAATATAGAGACAAATACTCTTAAGACTAAATTAAATAACAATTACTATCTAATAAAGAATTCAAATTAATTATAGAAAGTTTTAAATAAAATATTATTAAACAAGATACTTGTATTTATATAAAAAGTTAATTAAATATTTTAAAAAACTATTAGATCTTATAGCTTAGTTATCTATAATATAATATTTGGATCGAGTCAAACACTTTTTTCTTAACTCGACTTATTCTCTTAAGTCTTGTAGGATTGAGTCAAAATCAAGACGCGAATCTAACTCTAGAATTGGGTTTCGTCGAATTAATGCCAAGAATTTAAGCTAACTTCGTCGCGTTAGCATTTGCTTATTTTATCTTATTTTATCTATGCACTAACTCGATTGAACTAGCGCAAAGTCTACGTTAGTCGCATATAGTTAGCGCGTTACGTGACGTTATGTAATTGGATAGATTAGGTTAAACACTTGACGCGCATTCTTCGTTTGTTCTATCCTGTTAAGCTAGGAAATTTGTCTAATCTTAGGGTTAAGCCAACCCAATCGAGTTGAAATCCGACTCGACGATCACGCTAGTTATCGACTTAAACAAAGAATATAACTAAAAGAATTTTTATAAATATATAGAAGATATTACGAATTATCTCGAGACTTTAATTAGTTTATCGAAAATTATAAATAAATGCAAGAAAAAGCTAGAAAGCAATATTATTATAGAAAAGAATATACTTAATATTATTGTAAAATAACTAAATCTTATAATATATATAAATTTTAATTAAATTATATATTATAACAATATATACTAAACTTATCTAGAAGACAAGCAAGAAATTAATTGATTGTTTAAAAAGTTAAAATTAGTAGTTTAGCAACAAAAAAAGTTTAGTTTAGATAGATACTTAAAGTAGAAATTGCAATATAAAAGCAAAAAAAAGTTTAAATTTCTTAATAAAGAATATATTAAAAAAATGCAATATGTTAATTTAATAGCAACAACTAAACTTAATAACATACGTACAATATTTTATTATATTAGTTGAGATTAACAATTTTTAACTTATAGCAATAATCGATTCTATTATAATAGATAATTTTATAATTAAAATTCTTGTAAAGAGAAAAGAGTATTTTACTTAAAAGAAGTCTAACGCTTACAATTTAGTAATTGTAAATAAAAACTTGTTACTTGCAAAGAATAAAAAAATAAATAAAAAAACAAAATTATTATCGATAGCTATTTAGCAATATTACAAGAAACTAATTTTTAATATAGTAGAAATAATTATTTATAATATTGTTCTAAAAATATCTTAATTAAAATAATACAATTTAGAAGTTAATTAAAATATATAAATACTTAGATTTGCGCAATATAATTACGCAATTTATATTTAATTTATATATTGAAAATATTTAATAATAGATAAAAGATTAAGTCGAAATTCGATTGCAAGTAACAAGCTTATATTCTTGTAAAAAAACAATCTAATAGAGTTCGACTTAATAAATATTAATAAAGATTAGTCAAATTACAAAGTTAAAGTAAATAAGAAAAATTACAAATTTTTTAAGAGTTCTAAACTATCTAATATAGTAAAAAAATTGCTAAAATATATATTACAAATATATAACAATTAGAAGTATCTATTTCAAAAAAAGAAAACAATTGAGATTTTATTTAAATATTAATTGTAAAATTATAAGATTAAACTTAAATTAAACAAACAATTTATATTTAAATCTATATATATTTTATTTGAAAAAAAGTTAAATATACTTTGCGAATATCTAACAAAAAACAAAAAGAAAAAATTTATTAGAAAATCTTAATTACAAATAGAATATTCGATTCTCTTTATATTTAAGAAGAACAAAACTTTTTATTTATATATTAATTATTAAAAGCTAAACAATATTATAATAAAAAATCGATATTTATTATTTAATATTAGTAAGCTTCAAAATTAATTGTTTAAAGCAAAATGTTTTATTAAACTAAACTTACAAAAAATGTACAATTAAATTAGAATAAAGATAGAAAAAGAGTAAAAAATAGTTTTCTATATATAATATAAATTATATAAATATACAATAATGTTACTCGAGTTTACAAATGTCTCGACAATATATTAAAAATAATTAATAATAATTAATAACATATTACAACAATATTTGAATTAATCTATTATAGTATACTTAAAAAATATTATAATTTATTTAAATATTTTAAAAAAATATATAAATTATATTTTCAAAATATTAAAATATTTAAATAGAAAAAATCTATATTTTAAATTAAAGAAATACAAGTTATATTGAGAGATAGTTTACTTTCTTAAATTTGTTGTTAAACAATATAAAGTATATATAAATTTTAAAAAGTTATAAGCAATTAAAGAATAAAAATTATCTATTAATATTAAGAAAGTTTGATTTTTTCTAAATTTTCTAAATTATAATAAGAAGTTTATTAAGAATTACTTTGTTAATACAATATTATTAACAAATTTTTAAAAAAAAAGATATTATAAATATAAAGATTAATAGAAAAGAAATTATTTTAATATCTTAAATTAAAATACTTAAAAAAATCAATATTAAAAACATATAACTTACAATTATTAAACAAAATTAAAATTGACATATTATATTTAACTATTAATATATACTTTAATTAAAAGTATAAAAATATATAATATTTAATAATATATTTTTCAAGAAAACTTTTGTTAGTTAAACAAAATTATAATATTTACAATAAGAAACTACTTGCTATTGTAGTTTTACTAGAATTATAAAAAGTATATATTAAAGAATTATTAAAACTTACAATTCTTATAAATTACAAAAATCTTCTATACTTTACTATTATTAAATAATTTAATAAAAGATATATATAATAACTAAAGTAACTCGAACAATACAAGTTTAAAATACAATATATATTAGACAAAAATAATAATATAAAAACAAAAAAATTGTTTAATTACAATATACTTAAGATTAACAAGAACAAATTACTATTAATAATCAAATATAAACTGAATATTATTTTACAAATACTTAAAAATAATAAAAAATAATTTTTAATAAAAAAAGAAAAACTTCAAAAATTTATTAACAAAATTAACAAATATATAAAGAAATATTATAATAAATTATTACAAAGATATTTAAAAGTAATTAAAATTCTTTAGCTTTTATATTAATATTATTAAGTTTCTTAAATAAGACAAATTGTCAAGATATATATTAAACAATATTTTAGCTATTAACAAAACAAATATAATATATATACAAGCTATAGCAAAATTTAATATTAGAAATTATCTAGATTACTATAAAATAAAGTTACAATAAAATTTATTATTAAATTGCTTAAATTAACAAATTTAGCAATTAAAAATAAATATAATTTGATATTGATAATAATTAACAAACTTATTAAGTATTTATATATTATTATATATAAAGAGAAGTTTAAAGTAGAACAACTAAGATATATTGTATTAAATTAACTTATACAATATTACAATATACTTAAAGAACTAATTAGTAATAGAGACAAGCTTTTTATATCTAACTATTTAAAAATATTTCTATCGATATTAGAAACAAGACTTAGAATATCTACTATCTATTATTCGATTACAAATAGTTAAATAAAGTAAATAAACTTAAATTTAAAATAGTATCTAAGATACTATATTAAAAATACTTATAATAATTAAGAATTACTTTTATCTATAATACAACTAATACTTAATGCAAAGATTTCGAATATTACTAAAGTAACTTTATTCTTTGTTAACTATAACAAAGAATTTAATCTTTTCGAAAAAAAACAAAAGTATCTATTAGCTTAGTTAGTTATTAAGAGAATAGCAATACTAAAAAAGATATATAACAATATCTTAAAAATACAAGAAAAGTTAATCAAATATTAGAACAAAAAACAAAAAATAATATCTTAGTTAAAGAAAAGAAATAAGATATATCTTTTTACAAAAAATCTCAAAATAAGAAAGTTAAGCAAGAAATTAAATTATATTAAAGTCGAATTATTTTTTGTTAAGAAGACAAAGAGATTAATCAATTACAAACTTAACTTATTTAAGAATATTAAAGTATTTTTAGTATTTTATATTTTACTGTTAAAATTACTCGATCTTAGTATATTTATATAGAAAATATTTTATTACAAAGCTCAAAAAAAAGTAGATATAAAGTAATTTTTTTTTAAAGTAACAAGATCAAAATTATCTTATCAAGTAAAAAGATTACTTTATCTTAGAAAATATATAAAAATTAAAGAAGAATCTTAATAATTGCTATAATTTTATTTAGATATTTTATCAATATTCGAAAAATTATTTAGTATAGCAAAAGATAATTAGAAGATAAAAAACAATTTAACAAGAATATTTGCAACAAAACAATCAAAGAACTCGAAAATATTTAATTTCTTTACTCTTGACAATAGATATTGTGTCTTTAACTTTATCTTTGTATTAATTTTTTTAGAATCTTTTTATTTCGAAGCAATCGAGTTATTATAATTGCTAATAGAGCTTTATTTTTAGCAATTTTGACAAGAAGATCTTTTCTATTATAATTGAGAAAAGATCACAATATATTTACGCATAATTTACTTGCATAAATATATTTCGAATACTTTAAATAAGATAATAAGTCTTTTATAACAATATAGAAGTAATTAGAAAAAGAGCAATATTTGTAGTTAATATCTATTAATATATTGTAGCATTCGATTTTGAATACAAGACAAAGATAACTTTGTTGCTAACAAGATATAGTAAAAGAGATAATAACTTTCAAGACAAAAATCTTTAAGAAAAAGAATAGTATTACAATTCTAGCTCGAAACAATATAATATATAATTTACAATATAATATATAGCACAAAGCACAACTATTTGTATGTTAACTTAATAGACAAGTAATACTTAACAATACTTAACAAATAAATAGTAATCGACAACAAACTAAGTAAGTAATACTTAACAATACTTGACAACAAGCTAAGCAAGCAATATTTAATATACTTGACAATAAGTTAAACAAACAAAAAGAATCTTCTTTAATATATAGATCTTCGAATATAATTTTTCTCTAAATTGTATTTAACTTATCTTAAGTTTTTATTTATTGTTACTCTAATTTATTAAATTATCTATAAAGGATTATTAAATATAAGACTATTTATAGCTGCAACTCTTGTTATTAAGTAATTGCTTATATTGTCTAAAGACGTCTACAAATCTTTTCGATAATATAATTTCTCTCTAATACTTCTAACAAAAGTATTAGCGTAACAATTAAGTGCTATCTTTATTTAATACTAAAAAAAAATTGTTTAAGATTAAGTTAAAATTATTAGAAAACTAGATTTGACTATGTATTTATAGATAACTCTTTAATTTTACGCAATATAGATATTATGTTATAGAATTCTTTCTAAGATATGCAGTCTAGAATCTGTATAAGATTAGAGTCTTAATAGACGTATATAGTTATTCTGTTCGGAATTATATAGATTGCTTTCTTATTTAATTATTATTATTACAACTATATTGATAAAATCGGAACTCTCGCAGAATTATTTACAATTTGTCTTAGATTAAGAAGTTAAAGATTTACAATATCTATCTAGAGTTGTTTAGAAGTTAATAGATAGTTGCGCAAAGATTTTCGAACATAATTTGAAATCGAAACTAAGTTTAACGTTAACAATATTATTAATAAGTTATTTGTACTTAGTTATATAATATACTTATTATTACTCGCGTATAATTAAGAGTATTTCTAATACAAACGCAATTAATTACGCGCATATATATTGTATACAATAGAGACATTATAATTTGTATATTACTCTTATCTAAAAATCTTACAAATTGCTCGATTCTATTAATTTGAATTAATATAATATAAACAAGTAACAAATAAAGATATAATTGAAGTATTGTAAGAGTTTGTATATATTTCGAATATTAAACTTTAGATACAACTTCGCTCGAGTTAATCGTAGTTCGAATTAAATAGGCGTCTATATAGAGTTAAACTAGAGCTTGATCTCGCGCAATCTCGAATAATATTTAATTAATCTCTAATTTGCTCCAGAAATCTCTAATTAATTTCGAAGCTCTATAACAATATATAATTGATTTAGAATCTAGAGATAACTTCTTGTTTTGCCGACGTACTGCTTATTGTAATACTCTTACAATTTAATAATATTAACTATCGATTAGTTCTTTGCATCTAATTTATATGTTTGCACTATTTAATTGTAGTTCTCTAAACAACTTGCAAAGTCTTTGTTTCTTTAGAGCTCTTAATATCTAATCGAAAGACTTTGCACTATAGATTGATTGCAAAAACTCAAATTTATTATATAACTCAATTCTATAACGTTAGATTCGAATTCTTGGCAATTAAGCGAAAAAATTGGTTCTAAGCAAGTTAATCAAATAGCTTGATTTATCAATCTTGACAATTTGATTTTACGCTAAAAATTCGGATCTAAATTTAATTTTAACTTTTGGAATTAAAATTCGATCTAATAATTAGTTAAGTTTGCAACTCTTTCGATAGATGTTTGCTTTATCTTTGTCTACGCTTCTAATTTAGTATTTGTATTATCTATTAGCAGATCTCTATTCTATGTCTAAGTAATGCTTTGTCGCAGAACTTTTAGCAACAAGTCTATAATTAATAGTTTTATAGTTGTTTTATTCTATATCTAAGCAATGCTTTGTTGCAGAATTTTCAACAACAAGTCTACAATTAACAATTCTACAATTGTTCTTCGCAATATCAATTATTTTACAATCGATATATATTGTTGTTTTTGTTGCAACAAGATTAAAAGAATCTTTCTTAAAGATAGCAATTAATAGCAGTTAATAGCAACAAATTTAGATTTACTTAATCGACGTTAAGTCTAAAGACTATAAGTTCTATACTAAAGAAGAGCTAAATTATAGTTATTAAGAGAATAAATACAACAAATACTTTAAGAAAGAAAATTAGATAGATTTAAGATATTCAAACGATCAGATTCTAGATTTTCGAAAGATATATTTTAGGTTTACTCTTGAATCTAATTTCTGAAGATATTGCGAAGATAGAACGCGCCTAATTATTAAAAAGAACGCGCTTTCTTACGCTTCTCGCAACTATAGAAATATAGCTTATTTTCTAAAGTAACAATAGATTGTTACGAGATTCTTCTTAAGATATGCAGTCTAGAATCTGCATAAGATTAGAGTCTTAATAGACACGCATAGATATTCTGCCCGGAATTATATAGATTGCTCTCTAATTTAACTATTACTATTACAATTACTACTTATTGCAATATTCTTACATATTAAGTAAAGTTCGATTTACTAGAATTTTTATTTTTTTTATTTTATTTGCTATAAATTTAGATTACAATTAAATTTACAAGATAATCTATTTTTCTAGTTTTATATATTGTAATTTAAGCATAAAGCAAAATTTATAAATGCATTAATATCAATTTGTTAATCGAACAAACAAAGCAATACTTAAATTCTATTAATATAATTTTCGAGAATTTAAAACTTAGTTGTAAATTGTTTAATTTTACAAATAACAATTATATATAATTTTTTTTTATTTACTTAATTGCTTTTTTTGCTTTTACTTTTGCTTTTTACTTTTCTTCTTTAATTTTGCTATCTTTAGCGTAAGAATAGCAAACAATATTATTATATATAATAATATCTTTATTATCTTTAACAATACTATTATTAAGAGATTAGATACTATTAATATAATTTTGTTAAACAAAGATTTATATATTAATTAGAACAATACAATTAAGAAAGAAATTAAAAATATAAATATTGACAACAAAATAAACAAAGAAGAAAAAATTATAAATAATAAGATTTTAATAAAGATTAATAATATTAGTATAAAGATAAGACTTATATAAACTAAGTTAAGAATACAAGCTTATACACTAATTTGTTGCAAAAAGAAGAAATAGATATACAAAATTAATTGTCGAAAGAGTTAGATAACGCAAAGAGAAAAAAGTATATTAAAATTAATAAAAAATTAAGTATTTCTTCGAAGAAGGTTAAGACTAAAAATAATATAAAGAAGAAAATTAAGAAAAACAAATGCAACAAAATTACTAGCAATAGTTATAAATCTTTCAAATTAGAAAAGAAATAATATAGCAAAATTTATTATATATTTAATATAAAAAGTCAAACTTGTGCAAAAAGTTAAAAATTATTTATTTGAGTTAAACAAGATATTATTATAATTAGACTAGAGACATTTATTGTCTAATAGAGAAGAAAAAGTATAACTAGAATCTATATTTTGTTTGTCTCTTGTATAAAGACTAAATAATTGACAACAATAAACTACTTTAAAAGAAATCGATTAAAATTGTTATTTAAATATTAATCGATTATTTTGATAACTCTATAAAAGAAATTACAAAATTAGACGTTATTATATTTAAGCAAAGAGATTGGATTATTGTTGTTAAATCTAAAGAAGAAAAGTCGAAGATAAATAATTAGACTTTTTGCTTTGTCGATACTATTAGAAAGAGTTTTTCTTCTATTTTTAAGATTTAATTTTGCGATATTTTTGCTTGCAAATTAAACAATCTAAAGTCAATTAAAGCTTTAATTAAGATAAAAAAAAAGCAAAAGAAAATAGCTATTTAATTAGTTAAGAGCAAGACAAATAAAAAAGAAATTAATAACTATAATAAAAGAAAACTAGATAAGAAGAAACTTAGATTAAGAGACAATATCAATAAAAACAAAGAAAAGAAAATTAATATTAACAACAATTTAATCAATTTAGAGAGGAAGAAGAAATAACTAGAATAAGCAAAATTGCGTTTGCGTAATTTTGTTATATTACTTTTGTAGCATATTTATTTTAGTAAAGATAGACAATTGTTAGCAATAAGTGTTAACAATAGATTTCGAGTTTCTCTCTTTTAATATATATAGAGTGCAACTAGTAGTTATATAGCTTCTATAAAATCAAGTAGAAATTAATATTACTTTTGTGTTAAATTTTAATTTTAAATATATTAAAGATATTTAAGTTACATAATTAAAGTAAGAGAAATAAATTGATAATTGTTATTATCGAGTTAATAAGCTTTGCTATTGTTTAATTAGTTGTATACGCTAAACTTTATTGCTATTATTAATTTATTTCTATTAAGTAGCTTTGCATTTTATTAAGTTTTTTTTCTAGTTTACAAAATATTTACTATTGTTATAGTAGAGAATTTTTATGTTCTTTATTTTCTCGAAAACAATTTTAAACTTTTGCAAAAACTTCATTCGATACAATACTATTACTTTTGTTATTTCTATTTAATTTTTTTTAAAAGTTAATTTATTTGTGTTTGTATAACAAAATTATTTTAAAATATTTAATAAACAAATATCTAACTTATAATAAAGTCGATATGCAATTAAATTAATACAAAAAACTTCTATAATAAAATAGTATATTAATGCAATTAATGTAACAATATAAATTTAAGTGCAATTTAAGTTGCGTATATAATAACAAGATTGCTTTATTAATTAGACTTAATATTATTTAGAGTTTTTTGTCTTTTTGTATATTAATATATTATAGCAAGATAGTTTGTCGAAAAAAGTAAGTATTACTTAATATTAATTTGTGCAAAATCTTAAATCTAATAATATGTATATTCTCTCTCTTTAAAGATATTTTTACGAAATTTTTGTATTTTTGCGCATTTTCTAATTTCTATAGTTTCTCTAAACTATAAATAAACGCAATATTTGTATTTTTAAACTTATATTTATATATAATATTATTCTTTTATTGTTTCTTAATTATTTAATAAATATTTACCACTATTTTTGTGTAAACTTGCTTACTTTTGTTATCTAACAAAATCGAATTTTAAATAATTGCGTTCTTGTATTTGTTCTTTAAGTATCTAAGTATATATATATCGATATAATAAAAGCTCTTATTATCTCTTTTAACAATAAACTTAATATAATAAGAATACAATATTAAACAAAAATTGCAATTAAGTTAAAAACAAATATATAATATCTAGTATTCTAAGTCTATACAAATAACTTGTTAACTTAAGAAGTAAAATATTGTTTGCAATTATTTATAGTTAAGCTTGTTATTTTATTTTTGTTAACTATATTAATATATTGCAAACTTCTTAACTATAAATTTATTAATTTTTGTCTTAATTTGTCTTTTAAAACATATCTTATTTTAGAGTTAATCGAATATATTTTCTACAACAATATTACTCTCTACTAATTATTTTAACTGGATTTTATTGCTACAAATCTTGTTAATTACAATTTAATATATATCAATAATTGATTGCTAAAAAAAACTAATATACGCATATATAAAGATTTTAAGTTAATCTACTAAAACAAGTAATTAATGTTGTTTTTGCTATTAGAAAGAGATTTTATTGCTAATTTTTAGATTTTGAAAAATCAATTGTTTAAGCTAGTAAATCTTTAATTTTTTTAAGATAATTTTTTATTTAATAAATATTGTTAAACTTTAGTTTAATATATCTAGCAATCTTGCAAATATAAATATAATATAAGTTTAAAAAGTTTTTTGTCGATATTAATTTTATAATTAGATAAATTGTAAATAAATATTTACTTTCAATATATATTTTTATTTTATTTTTTAATTTGTAGCTAATCTATTTTAGAAAATCAATATTTATAAAATAATATTTGCAATCTTTTACTTCTTTGATTTCTTTGATTTTTAAATACTTAGTAGAAATAGATAAATTAATAAGTATTTTGTTAAACGTACTATTGTTATTTGTCTTTTTGTTGTTATTTATTGTTGCTATAATTGTTGCTTTTAATAATTTTGATAATTTATATTTTATTCTCTTTTTTAAAATTATTGATATCTTCGAAGAGTTGTTAATTGCTAGATTTTTTTAGATTATTTCGAATATTTCTAATTTATTTGCAAAAGACACTAAAGTGTTGCAAAGCTTAATCTCTTGTTCTAGCAATATAAGTTGCGTAACAAATTATTAATTAAACAATAAAATATCTTGCGTAAAATCTTGCTCTCTTTTCTTTTTTTGCAAACAAGTTATAATGTTTTGAACCAAAAATAGATTAGCTTTAATAAAAGAGAATTGCGTTGTTGTTAAAGTTATTTATTTAACTTAATATTTAAAGTTGTTGTTTAGCTAAAGATAATTAAAATTTACTCTTTAGTTAACGCAAATTTTGTTAATTCTTTTGTTTTTTATTACAAAGCTTTGCGCAAATAATCTTAATAACTTTTATATTTTTTGTTTAAATTACTTTTATTGTATATTTTTTGCATATTTATTTCGATTCTATTTATTATAACTTGTCTTATTTAATAATATTGAAAACTTCGTTTACAATAGTATTAACAATCTTGATTTTATCTTTTGTTTTGTTTAGAATTGTTAAGAACTCTCTCTATTAATTTTTCTTTTTACTTTATTGTTTTATCTAGTTTGGGATAATTTATTAAATATAATATAGACTAACAATGTCATAAAGAGCTATACTAGGTAGATTATCTCAATTTGTGTTTATTGTTAATATATTAATAATTAATTGTTGATATTAATGCTTATAATACAAAGACAAATCTTGTTAATTTTGTTGTTTTGTTTTTTTTAGTTTTTAATAGTTTAATATATTAAAGTGTATATTAATACAATAGCAATCGATAACAAAAACTTAAATATTTGTCTATAATTTAAGTATCTTTCTATATTGTTATTGTTGTTGTCGAAAAAGACTCGCGATATATCTTTAACTATAATAGAAATTAGAAAAAATCGTTTAGATCTCTAGTCTTGTTAGCATTATAATATGTACTAATATAATACAAATTTCGATTCTTTTCTCTATTAAAAATGTATTAGAATTTAGCAGTATTTTAATTTTAATTTTTAATTTATTAATATCTATAAAAACATATTAATTGCAAATTATATTTTGTATCTTTTCTATTATATAAGCTCGACAATAATTAATATAATTTAGTAACTAAGATAATATTAGTTGTCAAAAATATTATTAAAGTATTATAGACATTTACTTATTTAATATTATTTAATATTAATATCGAATTTATATTTAAAAAAAAAAATTATTGTCGAGTTTTTTAACAATATTTGCTTATATTATTTTTACAAGTCGATTAAATTCGAGAAACTCTTTATTCGATTATAGATTTTCTAAATTAGTTTTGTAATTAGATATTATTATAGTTTTAAGCAATAAATTAATTAATCTTATAATTTTTTAATACTCTTAAGTAAAGTTGTTTTTAAATTGTCTTAATATTTCGAATTAAAAATAAGTAATCTTAATATTGTTAAATAGCAACTTTTTTATATTGCTATTAGTATATTTTAGATGTTGTAAGTTGTTACTTTGCAAATTTAAATAAAATAAAGATTAAAATTTGCGCTCTAAAAATAATTTAGTTAAAAACGTTAAAATTTTGTATTTTCGAAAATTATATTGTCTTGAAAATATATTATAATATATCGAAGATCTAAAAATTATTGCGCTTTGTTTCTCGATTATAGAACTTTTTTATTTAGTTGTCTTATTTTGAGTTCGATTTGTAACTATTGTTCTAGAATTGTTATTACTATCTAATATAAATTTGTAAAAAGATGTATTGTTTGTTATAAAAAAACAATTGTATAATAGTAAAGCAAATATATTTTAAAATCTATTGCAAGCTTTTTGTAATAAAAATTTTGTCTAATATTTGTGCAATAGTTGTTGCTTGCTTATAATATTTCGAATTTAATATTGTTTTTAAATCAATTTCTAATAAGAATACAATCTTTAGTTTATATCTATTAAAGTTATTAAGAGAGATACTAATATTAATATTAATACGTTTTTATATCGAAGAGATTAAAAATTAAAAGTAAATTAATAAAGTTTGCGACGCGCTTAATATAATAGATACAATAAACTTTAAATTGCTTAATAGAATTTGCAATATAAAATTAATTATTTAAAATTATCTAATTATATTTTTTTTATCAACAATTATAGTAGTTAATCTTGATGTCGAGATCGAGATTTTATTTTGTATAAGTGAATAGATTTAACAAACTATTCTTGATATATAAAAGTTTACTTTTAATACAATTGTAATAATAATTAGCAAAATCTAAAAGTTCTATCTAGTAATCTTGCGTTACTATTGCTTGCAATTAAAATAATTTGTTTCGACAATAATTTAATAGCAAATATATATATAGTTGCAATTTTGAACAAAACAACAAACAATATTTTAAATATTGCTTTTTCGATTTATTTAAATTTGCTAAAAAAACAACTTTTTAGCAGATAGTTTTTAAAAAGCTTTTAACTTCTTTTTAAAAAGTACTTTTTAAATTGTAGATTTCTTTATTAAAGTTTGCTCTCTCGCTATAATAATTCTGATAGTAATTATATTTTGTACGTTTGAAAAAGAATAAATAAATAGTAATAGAGAAGCAAAGAGCGCAATATTAGAGAATTGCTAAGTAGAATAGTTGTAAGAAAGTAAAAATAATAAAGTATACAATTGCAAAATTAATATAAGATTAGATTAACTTAGTCTAATTTAATATATATTAGCAATTTGGGAAATTGATCTTTCAATTTCAAGATACTAAGATAACTTGAGTAACTCGAGATCAATCTCGAGAACGCTCGAAAGACGACGAGAAGCTTGCATTTAAGAAGTCAAAAAAGACTTGACAAAAAGTATAATTTTGACGTTAATGCGCACGAACTCTCGTAGCACTTCGATTAGATCTTCGTTTGCTACTCGCTTACACTATAGTAGTTTATATAATAAAATCGAACAATTTGTAAGATTTCTACGCGAGAATAATATATAGATAGAAGCATCTTCTACAATTGCGCACGTAAATTGCGTGCGAGAATCTTAACAACGTACAAGTAGTACTCTTAATATTGCACAAGTAGTGTGCGTCTTAATCTATTTCTCAAATTTTAATTCTATTAATTCGAGATTAATTAAATCTACTAATATAGTTTTACAACCAAGATATCGATACAACAATCTTAAGAGCTTCGAGTTGCTAATAAAGTCTCTAAAGAATTATCTCGAATTGTCGATATAATCAATTTAATTAGATCTCTTCTATTAATAATAATAGTTGCTAGCGTGTTAAAATTGTATTAGTCTAATCTTTAATTAATTAAATTGATTATTTTTGTTTTAAAAATACTGTCTAATCTATTTTTGTAATATTAATTATATAGTATTGCAAATATAGAAAGAATATTGTTTAGACAATTTTTAAGTATAGTATCGCAAATCAATTTATTTAAAATATTTATAATAATATCTTATTAAGACAAAAAGCTTATAAGAAAAACTATTTATATTTTTTGCAATCTTGTACTTAAATATTATCTAGTCTTAGACTTCTCTTTTCTTAAGTTTCTTTGTTTTTATTATTTAGTTGTACAATTGTCTTGTTACTCAACAAGATTATCTTATTTTTAATAAATACAATTTTATTGTTGTTTTTAATACAAACTTGTATTGTATAATTAATTATACTCGAATCTATTATTATTTGATTTATAATTGTTTTTTTTTTCTAAAATTTCGAAATTAACAAATTTCGCGTTAAAATACTCTATTTTTTGCATAAATTATTATTCTTTTTGTTCGACTTATAACTTTTAATTTGCTTAATAATTTAACTTTATAATATAAAGTTAATTGTCTTTTTTTAGATTTTATTTTTTTGTTAGAATACACATCTTTACTAGCACGCGCAAATTGTTTTTGTTAATTAGTTTTTTGCTTTCAAGATTTTTTATCTTTTGAAAAATATTAATTAAAATTATTCTCTTTTTTGTAAATAAGTTAAACTTAAATAGCTTAAATTAAATATGTAGCTTTATATTTAATGATTGCAAAAAGCTTGATCTTAATTTAAGATTTTTACTTTCTATTTTCGATATAACAAATATATTTTGTTTACAAGATAGACAATAATTAAGAAATCTATAAAAACAAAAAACTTTGTTGTAAATTCTATTCTTTTTCTAATATTATTCTTTATAAGCTCTGATTTAGAACTTAAGTTTACAATTGTATTAAAATTTAATTAATATAAATTGTTCTTTGTACTTAAATCTAGTTACTTATTACTTTAAACCTTTTTTTCGATTAGCTTTAAATTATTGTTTAGAATTATTTTTGTTAATATCGAAAACATAAAATATACTCGAAAACAATATAGCATCGATTTATATATATTATTTGCTACTTTTACAATTTTTGCATTCTTGTAATATATTCGAAGTCTATTTAGTATTGTAATTTGCAAAATATCGATATTTATTTTAAATATTTTCGATATTGTTACTTTTAAACTTAGTTTATTTAGTAAAATTTTTTTTTAAATTTTTTGATTCTAAAACAATTAATATTCGATTTGCGCAATATATATAAACTAACAATTACTAAATTCGTTTTTGCAAACTTCTAAATCTTTTTAATTATAATTGTAAAATCTTTTTTTTAAAAAGTCTTAAAATATTTATCGAGATTTAATATAATTTCAAATATAGATTCTTAAAGCAAATAAATACTTTTTTTTTATTTAAAGATTTTAAATAATGCAAGGTAAGATTAAAACTAATTAAGTAATATTAATTATAATATCTCTAAAATATTTTATTTGCTAAATTTAGACTAATTGACGATTGGATATTTGGTCTCAACTTTGGAATCGAATCGAATTGTTAAGAAATCGAATAAAATCGAATAACTTAAAGAAGCTAGCTTATCATTGTAATAAGCTTAGCTTAGTCGAAAAGTTACTATTTCAAGCAATTCGATTTCAAAAAAAAATCGAGAAATCGAATCTTAATGCTCTCACGTAGCATTTTCGATTTCTTGCAATCAATCTAGCTAAATTAATAAGCAATCGATATAGTTATTTCTTTTATTAGTAGTAATTGTTTTGCTATTTTATAATCTAAAGTCTTTTTATTAAATTTATTAATTTTTGCTTAAGTAGCAACTATTCTTTTATTATTAAGATACTTTTATTAGCTATTTAATTTTCTAAAAAATTTGAAAGTAAACAAATCGATATATTTTTCGAAATAAAGTTTGTTTTTAATAATTTTTGCTTATATAATATTGCAAAACATAATTTTTATAAAAAATAATTTACAGTTTTTATTAAATTGCAAAAACTTCTTTATAATTAAAACTTATAAATAATATAAATTGCTTGTTGTAATTATAAAATATCGATCAATTTCTTGTTGCAAAATATTGTTCTCTAAATTAGTATTTTTGTTAATATTGTTTTGTTTAGTTTATAACTATTGTAAGTATTTTGATATTAAATTTACTTATTAAGACTTAAGATATTTGCAAAGATAGAATTAATTTATTTATGGAACTTATTAAACTAATACCATAAAATATCTCTCGAAGCTATAATTAATATTAAACTGTATTTAACTTTAAATTAACATAATAGACTTTTCTCGACATATAAACAAGTTACTTCGATTTTCTTCTAAATAGAATAAAGATTGTCTAAATTTTATAATCTTTTCTTTGTCGAAGATTGCAAGTACTTTGTAAATTTGCTTTTCTCTATTTCTTATTTATTTAAAGCAATATTTGTCTATTTTGCAAAAACAATTAGATCAATTATTATTGTAGTTTAAAGATATTAGTTTAATATATTTCGATATCAATCTATATACAAAAAATTATTATATCTTATTTAATTTTATATTGTTATAGAAAAAATTGTTGCGATATTTTTGTTTAAATTTTTATATTTAATATATAATATATAACTAAAAATTGTTAAAGACTATTGCTATATCTTTAAGCTTAATCTATTAAAATTTTCTCTTGTATCTTCTTATAAAAAAGTTATAACTATTTTAATAAAGTTGCAGTATTCAAGCTATCTAATTTTATCTATATAATTGAATATTGTTGTTTGCTTTAGTTATTTAAGTCTAATAGTTAAATAAATTTATATCTTAACTTTAAGATATAAAGCTCGACTTACAATATTATTGTATTTATTATAAATAAATCTATTTTTTTTGAAAATTCTTAATATCTTGTATTGTATCAAATACAACTTTAAGTTACAAATTCGACTTAATATTAATATTATTTTTGAATATATTAATATATATATTGTTTGCAATTTCTTGTATTGTATTTTTTAATAAATAATTAATTTATCTTCAATTTAATCTACAACGTCTTAACATAGATTTAACAATATTAATAATAATAAAAGTCGAGATTGCGTAAACGTAGATTTAAAAAATAAAATATAAGAGCGCAACTAAGTAAGCGTAAATTTAAAAGATAAAATATTAAAATGCAATAATATAATAGCAAAACTATAAAATAAAGTAAAAAATTGCAATTAATGTAATTGTTAGATCGAATCAAATCCTTTTTTTTTAATTCGATTTATTCTCTTGAATCTTGTAGAGTTAAATCAAGATTAAGAAGCAAACTCGATTCTAGAATCGAGTTTTGTCGAGTTAATATCAAGAACTTAAGCTAACTTTGTCGCGTTAGCATTTGCTTATCTTATCTTATCTTATCTACGCGCTAATTCGATTAAATTAACGCAAAATTTACGCTAATTATATGCGATTAGCATAAACTTTGCGCTAATCTAATTGAATTAGCGCGTTACGTAATGTTACGTAATTGAATAATTTGAATTAAATATTTGACACGCATTCTTCGCTCGTCTTATTTTGTTAAGCTAGGAAATTTGCCTAATCTTAGAATTAGAATTGAGCAAATCAATTTGATCGAGTTGAAATCCAATCTAACAATTACACTAATTGCAATAATACAAGAGTAAATCTATAAAATAAAGTATAAGAGCGCAACAATATAGAAGTAGATTTATAACTAAATTTGTTCGAATTTTTCTTTTTATTATTTAAGATTTTTATTAAATCTTAAACTTCTTGTATAAGTAACTATGTTTTCTTTGTAACTATATTATTTGTTAGTATATTTATTAATTTATATTAATATTAAAAGTTACTTTCTTTTTATTTTTTTATCTATTTAAAAACAAGTAATTTGTTGTTCTTATTGTAGTCTCAATTGTATATATTAGTATTTTTTGTTCTTTATATAAGTAAATTTGTTTTACAGTTAAAGAACTCGAATTGCTAATATATTCTACTTAATAAAATTTCGAAAAAAATTTAAATCGAAATAAATAGATTTCGATCTATTAAGAACAATTTCTTAATATTATTCTTTAAAAATATTTACAACAAAAAAGCAAACTATATTGATATTGTTTGTTATAAAATAAATCTTAAAGATTATATTTGCAATATTGTTCTTTTAAGAAAGAAGCTAAATTGTTATAGTACTTTAAGATTGTTTACAACTTTTAGTAACTATTAATAGCTTCTTCTTCTTTACTTGTCGCTTGTTATAATAACAAATATTTTGTATTATATAATTAAATGTCTTTTAAAACTATATCAAATTTAGATTAAAAGAAAAAAGCAATCTCGATTATATTGCTTGAAATTCTTAAATTAAACACTAAAGCTTTTGCTTGTTATCTTTTGTTATTAGAAATCTATTTATAAGATTTTGCTTCTTAAGCTTAGCAATTAAAGTATTAATACTCTTTTTGTATTTCTTATTAATTATAAGATTAATTATCTAAAACTTATTTTTAATATAGATTGTCAATTAAGATTATAAGAGAAAAATTAAATTAAAATTAAATATAGTTGTTATTCTAAAGAGATATACTAATTGCTAATAGATACACTAATACAATTAGAACTTATTAAAGTGCTAAAGAGAAGATTAAGAAAGTAGAAAAATAAAAATGAAATTTAAAATAAGTTTAGTTTTCGCAATTATTCGATATAAGCTAGTATAAAATAGTGCTATTTAATTGAAGTTACTAGCTTCTAAAAGTGCTTTAATTAGTAACTTAAAAAATTATTAAGCAAGCTAAAATTAATATACAAAAAAAGATATAAGATATTTTTAAAGCAAGTCTTTATAATAGATATTAAATTTATAGAAAGCAAAATTATGCAACTTGTTTTTTTTGTCTATATACTGAATCTTTATTTCGAGTTTTACTAAATAATAATTCTAGTCTATCTATTATACAAAAACTATTCTATTTCTAAATCTTAAAAAGAATTTCTACTACTAATAGTATTTTCAATTAATTGAGATATCTTAAATAACTATCAATTTCTAGATAATAGCGACAATAAATTTTAATTATAAAATATTTACTAACAATACAATTATTAGCTCAAGTTAAGCTACATTAGACTAACAATTATAAAAAAGTTCTAAACATATCTAATTTTAAACTTATATTTTATACAAACTATTAGATTAAGTTAGACTATATTAGACTAACAATTATAAAGAAGTTCTAAATATATCTAATTTTAAACTTATATTCTATACTAATTATTAGATTAAGTCAAGCTATATTAAACTAATAGATATAAAGAAGTTCTAGTTGTGTCTAATCTTAAAATTGCATTTTATATAAAATTAATAAATTTCGACTATTCGAATATCTAGTAATTAAAATATTGAATTAGAAACAAATATTGCTTAAAAAAAGATATTAAATTATCTTTTAACATTGTTGCAATTTTTAGATTATATTAGTCTATATTAGATTAACTATAATCTATAAAACTTAATTATATTGTACTAAATTTAAAAATGTTATTATATACTTTAAATTATTGCAACTATCTTAATAGTTTGTATACAATTTTTTTTGTAAATATCTTAGTTTATCTAGATTATTTTAATACAATTTTATTGTTAATATTATAATTTTTGATTAATTAATTAATATATACAATCTCTATATATATCTTATTAGAAATATTCTTTCTTGTTAAAAATTTAAAATCGAATCTATAAAAAAATTTCTTAAAATTACAATATTACGTTCTAAGTTATTCTTTTTATTTAACAAAAAGAAACTATCGAATTATCGAATATTGTAACAGCGTTTAGACTCGAAATTATAATTTTTCTTTAATATTTGTAGATTGAGAAATAAACTTTAAATTTATTTTATAATATATAGTTTGTTATATTAGTTTAGTTTCTATTCTTTGTTAACAATATTTTGTTTCTTCGAATGCAAAAAAAATACTTAATTGAAAGTTAGTTTCGACTTTGAAGCTAAACAATTTAAAAATATACAATTAGTAATTTTCTCTTTCTTGTAGATATATTTGATTCGAGTAGACTAATTTGCATATATAGTTTATTGCTTAGTTATTGCAAAGATATTAGTTTTAAATTAAGATTATTGCTATTTGAAATTGCAACAACAAGTATATCTCGCTAGCTATATATATAACAATTAGGAAGAAAAAAAAAATCGAAGATATAACAACTTTATTTTTATTTTTTATAAAGTATTCTTGTTATTATTCTAAGCTTAACTTTTGTAACTACAATAACAACAAATATATACTTATATATCTTGTTTTTTGTCTTAATATTTAGTTAATCTTCTTTTTACAATTTCTCTTTAATTAATTGTAAATTATTGACTAAACTAATTTTTGTTAGCGTTAGAAAAATATAATACAAATATAAATAATATAGCGTAGAAATATAGATATCTATTGTCAATCTTATTGTTTTAACGTTAAAATATTGTATTTGAAGTTTATTTAAAATTGCAACTCGAAGTGTTTCGATATATATTTTATATATTTTATATATTTTAGATATTGTTACTTGCAGAATCAGCTTATTTAGCAATAATATTATCTTTAATCTTCTATCTCGAAAGTAATTTGCGTCAAATATTTAAAATAAATATAAATTTTATCGACAACTCGAGATAACTCTCTAGAGATTCTATTAGCGATTCGGAACTTTCGAAATTGTTATGTAAATATCTTAGCTCTAAAGTTCTATTAGTAGATTTAATTAATCTCGAATTAATAGAATTAAAATTTGAGAAATAAATTAAGATATATATTACTTATGCAATGTTAATAGCACTACTTATATATTGTTAAGACTTGTAAATACAATTTACGAGCGCAATTATTGTGCAAATAATTACGTGCAATTAACTATACAAGAATTTTAAAAAACTCTAAATACAAAACTTATAGAAGATACTTATATTTGCATATTACTTTTGCGTAGAAATCTTACGAATTGTTTAATTCTATTACTTAACTTACTATAATATAGATAAGTAGCAAGTAAAGATGTAATTAAAGTGTCGCGAGAGTTTGTGCGCATCTCGAATATCAAAATTATACTTTTTGTTAAGTCTTTTCTAACTTCTTAAATACAAGCTTCTAGTTGTTTTCCAAACGCTTTCGAGATTAACTTCAAACTATCTAAGCTATCTTAGTATCTTGAAATTAAGAGATTAATTATCCGAAATATTAGTATAATAGTTGTAGACGTTTTCTAAACAAACGTTTAAATCTTCTTTATTATTATTTCGATATACTTTCTATAAAGAGTACTATATTGCTTGTTAAGATTTGCTATAATTGTTATTGTAGAAACTAAAAGCAAATAAGTAGATATACTCTATCTAAAAACTTCGAATAACGCAAGATAAAAAATTAGTTCTTCGAAAAATATAAATTATAAATTTCTTAAAACTTCTTATTTAGAGAATCGATAAAATATTGATATTTTTTTTTTCGACAATATCTAAATTATTTGTTTATAATTCGAAGTCTTTTTATTTGTTCTATTAAATTTTATTTGATTAACAACTACTTTTTTACTATCTAAATAGTTTTGTTAATAATTAAGTTTCGCTTGAGTTTTAAGCAAGATAGAACGTTATTAAATATTATAAAATTAAATAATAATATTCGATTTAATAGTCTACTTCTTTGATTGTTTTTATAATAAAGTTATCTATTAAAATCGAATACATTTTTAAATACTAAATTGCTTTATTTTTTAATTCTTATTTGTTAGTATTTTTACAATTATTAAGTAAAGTTAATAAGCAAGATTTTATACTAATTTTTGTATATTTTTACTAAGTTTTTCTCTATATAGAAGCAAGTAATATTAATCTTATTTTGCAAAAACAATAAATTGCTAAACTATATACTTGCTTCTTTGCAAACAAACACAAATAACTTGCAAAATTGTCTATCTTAATATTTTATTAATTAAGAGCAATATTTGTTTATTGTTCGAGAAATATTTGATCTATTATTATTTCGATTTGTTTGTGTTAGTTTAATATACTTTAATATTAATTAATTTACAAAGAAATAATATATATTTTCGAACTTGTATTAGTAAAAGAAAAGTTTTGTTCGAGTTATTTTTGCTTATTTACTTTCAATTTACAATATATTGTTAAAATGCTCGATTTCTATAGACAAATTCTTTAACTGAATTTGTTAATAAGTTTTGATATTCTTCGACTTAATATAAAGATATCTTAGTATATCTTAATTATTTTGTTATCTCTTTTTATTAATATAATTAAGTATAACAATAGATATAGATAACTAAATTCTAATAATAATATAGATCAATATCTTAATTGCAAGATATAGAGTTTATCTTCTATACTTTTTATATTTACGCTAATATTAGTTTAAGTATATCTGTGTATTCTTTTATAGTAATAGCGATGTCGAATTACAAACTTGTTACAATATTGTTATTATTTTTAAATATATTGTTATATATTTTGTTTGCAACTTTATATATTGTAGTTTGTAACAAGTTATTAATCTTATCTTCGACTTTATTTGCAAGATCTTAAAGTAAATTTTATATTATTAGTAACAAAGAGAATCGAGACAATATAAGTATAAGTTTGAGAAAAAAAATAAAGAAACGCAATAGAGTAAATACAAGCTTAAGAATTAAGATAGAAAAAAACAATATTGTAAAAATAAATTTAAGAGATAAAGTAAAAAAAACAATATAAAAGTAGATTTAAGAAACAAAATAAGAGAGAGCAATAATATAAGAATAGATTTGTAATTGTTGTTACTCGAATTGCTTTTGTTATTACTTAAGATATCTATCGAAAGTAGAATTTCTTGTATTAGTAATTTAGTCTATTTTATAACTTTAATAATTATTAGCGCATTTACTATTATAAGAAGATATTAAACAATATTAACTCTTATTTTATTTATCTTTTTAATTGTTAGTTTTTGTTTAAGTCTATAGCAATCTAAGTTGTATATATTATTATTCTTTGTTTCTTATAGAAGTCTATTTATCTTATTACTTTAAGACTCGAAAGACTAATATATTCTATTTAACAAATATTCGAAATAAATTATAGCTATAATAGATTAACTTCAAGTTATTAATATAATTTTTTTTATTAAACTAAAGTATATTTATTGCAAAGAAGTAGACTATATTAATATTGTTTATTATTAAATTAATCTCGAGAATTGTTTTTGCAATATTGTTTTCTTAAGAGAGTAACTAAACTATTACAAAATTTTAAGATCGACTTTAACTTTTAGCAATTATTGACAATTTCTTCTTTTTTATTTGTTGCTTGTTTTTAGCGTAATCGTGGAATCAAGTTTTAGTTTAATCGAATTAACTCGCTCAATCTTAATTTTAAGATTAGGCAAATTTCCTAGCTTAACAAAGTAAGACGAGCGAAAAATGCGCATCGAGTGTTTAACTCGATTTATTCGATTACATAACGTTACGTAATGCGCTAATTATATGCGATTAACGTAAATTCTGCGCTAGCCCAATTGAATTAGCGTAAATTCTACTCTAGTTTAATCGAGTTAGCGCATAGATAAAATAAGATAAGATAAGCGAATGCTAACGCGACGAAGTTAACTTGAGTTCTTAATATTAACTCGACGAAATTCGATTTTGAGATCGAGTTCGCATCTTAATCTTGACTTAATTCTACGAGACTCAAAAGAGTAAGTCGAATTAAGAAAAAAGTGTTTAACCTAATTTAACGATTACACTACTTGTTTTAATATCTATAATTCTATATTATTATTTTTGTATTATTTAAAGATTCATACAATAACAAATTAGAAAAAAGAAAATATTCTAATTAAGTTGCTCGAAACTATAAAATTATAGTAATAAGCTTTGTTAATATTTTTCTAAATAGAAAGATATTCGAAAAAATATTTTTTCTTCGATTATATTATAGAAGTTCAATATATAATATTCAAATTATTAATAATTGCAAATTTGTAAAATTAAAATTTTTCGCAAAAGTAATACAACAATTATTAATTAACAAAAAATATTAAATCTAAGATAACGTTAGCAATTGTAGCAAAAATTGCAAATTACTTTTATAATAAATCGATAAAATAAATATTTAAAAAAATGTTAGATAGATATAAGATTTTATATAATAATTAAAGACTCGAATAGTAAAAACAATCTGAAAAAATCTTAATACGTGCAAGCTCGAGCAAGATACAAAGTATTGCAAAATCGAAATAAACAATTCTTTATAACTAGAATAAGAACGCAATAATTAAATATATAGATATTATATATTTGAGATTTCGATTACTCTAACAAAAATATTATATTAGACTAATCTCTTTTAACTTTATTAGAATATTATAGATAAGCTAATTTAATTCGACAGAAATACTAATTAGATAGAGATTTTTATTAAATAAAGACTATAAAGAAGTTAAGATATTTAAATAGATTTGTATATTATAATTATTATCTTTAAGATTGTTTATATTTTCTAATTATACTAAATTTAGAGATTAAAGTTTGTTAATTCTATTTACAACAAGATAATTTTAATTTTGTTAAAACAAAACTAAAAAAATATGTTAATAAAAAACAAATTTTGCTTATATTTATTGCAAACAATTATACTTTTTTAAATATTAATATATACAATATATTTATTGTGCAAAAAAAGATAATTGCTCGATAATATACTTTAGTAATATATTAGTTGCGTTAATTGCTACAATAGAGAAGTATCTTTTATTTTGTTAATTCTAGATTTTTGTTAATATCTATTGTAGTTAAAACAAGTTCTAGCTCTTTCTATATATAGATTTTTTGCGTTCAATATTATTAATAATTGCTATTAATACTAATAACAAAACACAGCTTAATTAAGAATAGAAACTTTTTTTTAAATATATAATAGAACAGATTTTTGATAACTATTTTTAATAATAATAAAAATATATTGATAGCTTTTAAAGTTAGATTGTGTTCGACAATCTATTAGCAAAAAACAATAGTAATTATTTATATATCTTAGATCTAATAAGAGCAAGAAGAAACTTAAGAGCGCAAAAAATATAGAGAGATATAAGCCTATAATCGAGTCAAATAATAAAGAAATAATATTAGCAAAGAAGATGTGCAAGCAATTTAAGAAAAAGAAAAAGAAGTTGTCTATTAAAGAGAAGCAAACATTGAAGAAGAATTGCAAAGATAAAAGATATAAAAAGAATTATTAATACGCAAAAATAAATAGAAATTAACAAAAATCTCGAATCTTTTGCATTTAATTTATAAATAAAGAGAGTAACTTCGCAATTTAATAATTACTACTAATATTCTTCAAAATTTGTTATATATACAAAGACTTTATTTAAGATTATACTCTTATTATTTATTAATAATTTATTAAGTATTAAATATTAGTCTAATTTAAATTAACTAAGTAAGCGATATAATTATCTAATTTTCTTTCTTATTTTTTGTTGTATTTGTATTACGAGTCGCGTGCTAATAAGTATTATTTGTTGCGTACTGCTCTTTACAAGATAATTAGAAAGAGAAAATTTATTAATAGAATTAAAATAATCAAGATAACTTAACTCTTAAATATCTTAAATCTAGAATTAAGATAATAAAGATAATTAAAATGTTAAATATCTTGAATATTTCAAATTTTAAATAATAAAAAGATATATAACTTTCGAACGCGACTTTCTTATAAATTGTGTTCAACTTATCTTAAGTCTTTACTTATTGTTACTTTAATTTATTGAATTATCTATAAAGATTTATTAAATATAATATTGCTTATAGTTGCAATTCTTGTTATCAAGTAATTGCTTGCATTGCTTGAAGACGTCTACAAATTTCTTTAATAATATAATTTATTCTAATATTTTTTGCGAAAGTATTAGTATAATACTTTAAATACTTTAAGAATATTTATATTAAATTAATGCGTCTTTATCTCGAGTACTAGCGTAACAATATTATGTCAATTAACGTTTAATAAAGATAACAGAATAAAAATTAACAAACTTAACATCTATTATAAAGATTGTATCGATCTAGAGAACTAATTTATATAAATAAATATTTATTTTCTATTTTATTCTATTTTAGAAAATTAAAAGACAATTTTTGTATTAACTTTTTTTGAAGAAAGAGTTTAGCATTAACTTAAGTCAAATTTACGCAAATATTTAGAAAATTATAACAAAAACTCTTGTACAATATTTATAGATTTTAACAACTTTAAGAAAGAGCTTCGAAGAATCTTCGAAACATTTAACAAAAACAAATTGCAAAAAGAATAATTTAGCACTTAATTTAACAAATCTTTGTAATAGATTACGCAGCAAGATTTTAAAAATATATTAATTTTATTAAGTAAAACAATATCGCACTTATAACAATGTTTCGACAAGATTTTAAAAACAATCTTAAGAATAAAATTATACATAATAGCAAATTTATTAATAATATATTTAATTTTATCGAAGTAATTATCGATCTTAACAACGAACTATATAAAAGAATTATAAAAAAACAATACAATTAATTTTATAAAAGAACAAAAATCTTCTTTAAATTAATAATTAAATATTAACAAAAAAAATCTTGTTTTAATTAGAAATATAATAATTTAAATTATCGTAAATTTGTATCTATAAAACAAAATTTTATTTAACAGTATAAAGAAAAGAATTCTAAAGAAAAGCAAAATAACAAATTCTAAAAAATATATTATTTATATAACAAATCGAGTTACTTTGCAAGAGATTGTCAATTACAAAACTTAATAAATTGTTAATAAATTAATATTATATTAAGAAATACTTGATTCTCTTTATACTTAAAAAGAACAAACTTCTTCGTCTATATATTAATTATCGAAAGCTAAATAATATTACAATAAAAAATTAATATCTATTATTTAATATTAACGAACTTCAAAATTAATTATTTAAAGTAAAGTACTTTATCAAATTAAATTTACAAGAAACGTACAACTAGATTAGAATAAAAATAAAAAAAGAGTAAAAAACAACTTTTTACATATAATATAAATTATACAAATATATAATAATATTGTTCGAGTTTACAAATGTTTCGACAATGTATTAAAAAATAATTAATAACATATTACAACAATATTTGAATTAAATTATTATAATATATTTGAACAATATTATAATTTACTTAAATATTTTGAAAAAATATATAAATTATGCTTATAAAGTACTAAAGTATTTAAATAAAAAAATTTATATTTTAAATTAAAGAAATGCGAATTTTATTAAGAAGAAATTGACTTTCTTAAATTTGTTATTTAACAATATAAAGTATGTATAAATCTTAAAAAGTTACAAGCAATTAAAGAATAAAAATTATTTATTAATGTTAAGAAAATTTAATTTTTTTTAAATTTTATAAATTATAACAAAAAATTTAATTAAAAATTATTTTGTTAATATAATATTATTAACAAATTTTACAAAAAAGAAGATATTATAAATATAAAAATTAATAAAAAAGAAATTATTTTACAATTTTAAATTAAAATGCTTAAAAAAATTAATACTAAAAATATATAACTTACAATTGTTAAACAAAATTAAAATTAATATATTAAATTTAGCTATCGATATATACTTTAATTAAGAGCATAAAAATATATAATACTTAATAATATATTTTTCGAGAAAATTTTTATTAGTTAAACAAAATTATAATATTTACGACAAGAAACTACTTGTTATTGTAGTTTTTCTAAAATTATAAAAAATATATATTGAAGAATTATTAAAATTTACAATTCTAACAAATTATAAAAAAAATTTATATTTTATTATTATTAAATAGCTTAACAAAAGACAAGTACAATAATTAAAATAACTCGAACAATATAAATTTAAAATACAATATATATTAGATAAAGATAACAATAAAATAGACGCACTAAGCAAAAGAAATAATTATATAAAAACAAAGAAATTGTTTAATTATAATATACTTAAGATTAATAAAAACAAATTATTGTTAATAATTAAGTACAAGCTAAATATTATTTTACAAATATTTAAAAACAATAAAAAAGAGTTTTTAATAAAGAAAGAAAAATTTCAAATATTTATTAACAAAATCGATAAATATATAAAAGAATATTATAATAAATTATTTCAAAAACACTTAAAAGCAATCAAAACTCTTTAGCTTTTATATTAATATTATTAGTTTTTTTATATAAAAGAAGTTGTTAAGATATATATTAAACAATATCTTAATTGTTAGCAAAACAAATATAATATATATGCGAGCTATAACAGAATTTAATATTAAGAATTACTTAAATTGTTATAAAATAAAGTTACAATAAACTTTATTATTAAGTTGCTTAAATTAACAAATTTAGCAATTAAAGATAAATATAATTTGATACTAATAATAATAAACAAATTTATTAAGTATTTATAAATTATTATATGTAAAGAGAAGTTTATAATAGAACAATTAAAATATATTGTATTAAATTAACTTATATAATATTATAATATATTTAAAGAATTAACTAGTAATAAAGACAAGCTTTTTACGTCTAATTATTAAAAGATACTTGTATTAATATTAGAAACAAAACTTAGAATATCTATTGTTTATTATTCGATTACAAATAATTAAATAGAGCAAACAAACTAGAGTTTAAAGCAATATTTAAGACATTATATTAACAATATTTATAGCAATTAAATATTACTTTTATATATAATATAATTAGCATTAAATGCAAAGATTTTAAGTACTACTAAGATAATTTTATTCTTTGTTAATTATAATAAAGAATTTAATCTCTTTAAGAAAGAATAAAAGTATTTGGTAACTTAATTAGTTATCGAAAGAATAGCAATATTAAAAAAGATATACAACAATATCTTAAAAATGCAAAAAAAATCAATTAAGTATTAAAACAAAAAGCAGAAAACAATATCTTAATTAAAGAAGAAAAATAAAATATATTTTTTACAAAGAATTTTAAGACAAGAAAGTTAAGCAAGAAATTAAATTATATTAAAGTTAAATTATTTTTTGTTAAGAAAATAAAAAGACTAGTTATTTACAAACTCGACTTACTTAAGAATATTAAAATATTTCTAGTATTTTATATTTTATTATTAAAATTAACAAATTTAATTATATCTTTATAAAATATATTTTGTTTTTATTTACAAAAAGAAAAACAATATAAAATTAAGAAAATTTTATTAAATAAAAAGAAAATTTTATCTTTAAAAACACATAAAAGTTACTTAAGAATTTAAAGAAATATTTTAACAAATTGCGACAATTTTGTTAGCAACAAAATTACATATAAAAGTTAACAAAATATTGAAGAAAAAAAAGCAAACAATAAAGAATCGATAATAATATTCAAAAAAATTCGAATATATCTTTAATACATTCGATTTTCTTTTTATTCTTTTTAATCTTTAAAATATTCTTCGACTTTGCATTATTTATATTTTTCAAATAACAAAGTTAGTATTTTTTTTGTTTCGTCTTTCGCGCAATTCTTAGACACAATTTTGGTATTCTATTATTTAGCTTTTTAGTTTTCTAAATAGCTTTATTTATTTCTTAATAATTAGAAGTCAAATTATATTTTTAATTCTTTTGATAACATTTTTTACACTTAAGATATTTTCTATTTACTTAATAAGATATATTAAATAAGACGCAAACTCAACAAGAACGCATTATAAGAAAAGCGTGCTTATAACGACAATTAATAATAAAATTGCAACGTTATTTAGTAATTAACGTAATTAATATAATAAGAAAGAATAAATAATTTTGAAACAAAAATTCTTGAAAAGAGAAGATAGTATTACAAGTCGCATGCTAATAAATACTATTTGTTGCGCATTGCTCTTTACAAGATAATTAGAAAAAAACTTCTATTAATAGAAGTAAGATAATTAATAGACTGGTCGCGTCGAATCGAGTCATCGAGTTCGAGTCAAGTTCTCGACCCGCCAAGACTTGATTTGGGTCAAAAACCTTGACCCAAGTATTCGAGTCGAGTCAAAGGGTAGATATGAAATACTTAGCGTATAACTTGGCCCAACTCGCCAAGACTCGAAAAATTTAGATTATTTTTGAAAAAGTGCATTAATCAACTTAATCAAATTGATTAATTTAATTAATTTGTTTATAATATTATATAGTAATGCATTTAGATAATGCATTTGTACGTTATTTGTGCGTTATTATTTTTAAACTATTTTTAGTAATTCAAATAATGCGAATTTTTTTAAAAATAGAAAATCTTGGCATTTTGACGTCATTTTCGATTGCTTGGCGAGTCGATTGAGTCGAGTCAAGAAATCGTTGACCCAAATCGATTTCGAGTCGAGTCAAGAGGTTGATATCGAGTATCTAGGTCGGGTTAGAATGTTGGTATCGAAACTCGACCCGACGATCAATCTAATAATTAAGATAACTTAATTCTTAAATATCTTAAACTTAAAATTAAGATAATTAAGATAATTAAAATCTTGAATATCTTAAATATCTTAAATTCTAAATAATAAAAAGATATATAGCTTTCGAACGCGACTCTTTGATAAATTGTATTTAACTTATCTTAAGTTTTTACTTATTGTTACTCTTTATTAAATTATTTGTAAAGATTTATTGAATATAAAATTATCTATAGTTGCAACTCTTATTATTAAGTAATTGTTTATATTGTCTCAAGACATCTACAAATCTCTTCGATAATATAACTTATTCTAATATCTCTTGCGAAAGTACTAGCGTAACAATTTGCAAATTAGCTAAATCTTTTTTGTTATATATATTATATTGTCGAACTCGTCTCTCGAACGCGCAGGAGCAGCACTTCTAGTATATATATGTAATAGATAATATTGCGTTCGTTAGATTGCGATTATTGTATTCTTTTGATTTAATAGATTTTAAACATCTATTATTCTAGAAACGTTACAAAGTAATCGCGATTTAACAAGTACAAAAATCAAAATTGTTAGATTGTAAGTTCGATTTCGTAAGAATATTTGTCAAGTCTTAAGATTTTTAATTGTGCTTGCAAGATATCTTGTTCTTAAGAATTTGTTTATAGTATTAATAAACTAGAAAAAATATGTTGCGAACGTAGCTTGATTTAACTTTTTTTTAATTTATCTTCGCAAACGTAAATTTAAAGAAGAAGATAACTATTATATTGTTGAGCTCGTTTTTCGAACGCATAGAGACAACACTTCTAATATATATATATAATAAATAATATCGCGTTTGTTAGATCGCAATTACTATAATCTTTTGATTCGATAAGTTTTAAACATCTATTATTCTAGAGATATTACAATATATTAACAATTAGTTAATGCAACTATTAATTTAACTTCTAATCGAAATGCTCGAGAATCTAAAACTCTCGAAAATCTAGTATATATATTATTAGATAGCTAATAATTATATTTAATTGTTGAATTTGCAAATATATTTGTAGTCTATTGTATACGTAGTTTTTATTGTTATCTATTAAAAGACCAAATTAACTTAAGTTGTTAATTGAGATTTGAATTTTCTAATAATAAAATTTTGACTTTTGTTTTTTTTGAGATAAGCAAAAGAAAACGTCTACTTTAATAAATATTGCTAAATTAATAATTATATCTAAGTTAATTTTTTTGATTAATTAAATTGTGTTTTTTTAGCAACTCGACTTAATTTATTTTAATCTTTTGTTTTTTGTATTAACAATTAGAATTTCGATATTTTAATTAAGTATTATTGTATTCGAAAATTGTTTTAAGTAAAAGTAATATCTTCTCTTTGCGTATATACTTTGTCTTAATTGTTTAAAAATATATTAAATACAAAAAATTAATATAAATTTTAAGAAAAATAAAATATATAGAATTTTAATATATAAGCTTAATATTATTGTTGCAATTAATATATTAATTGTATATAAACTCTATACAAATACAATAAAATCTTGGGTCTAATTATATAATTAAAAGAACAATCAAAGAAAACTTTATTTTGTTATTAATCTCGAATATTTTAATATGTAACAAAATTTATATATAGTTAGTATAATTTATATTTTAATTTTTTTTACAGATTTGTTTTTGACGTAATCTAAGTATGTATGCAAAGAGATCTATTTAATAATATTGTTTCGAAAAAAATATATTGTTTTGTCGAAGATATTTTAACAAAAAGCTTTAAAAAAGTATTACTAGTTTGTTCGAAAACAAAATCTTAATAGAAAAATATACAACAAATAGTCTTTTCTTTAAACTTACAACAAAATAACGCTAAAAGTTTTGTATATTTTTCTTGCTTTAATAGAAGAATTTTTGTATTCTTATTAATTAACTTAGATATAAATATATTTCTAAAATATATCTTTTTGTTGTATATTTAGATTGATCGCGAAAATTCGAATTTATTATGTGACTCGATTTTACAACGTTAGATTGGAGTTCTTGACAATTAAGCGAAAGAATTCGCTCTAAGCGAGCCAATCAAGTAGCTTGATTTATCAATCTTGATAATTTGATTTTAAACTAAAAATTCGAATCGAGTTTCGATTCCAACTTTTGAAATCGAAATTCGATTCGACAATTAATCTATGTATATTTAATATAATTGTTGCAACTTTACAATCGAAAAGATAAAATTTGTCTTTTTTCTCTTTATTGTTTTATTAATTTAACAATTTTTGTTAGATTAACAACTTTTATTAGTTTAACAGAACTATTTAATTTAACAATAATAGCAAAAATACATTGTCTAGTATCTTTAATCTTATAGCTAATACATAGCGCAATTTGTTTTGCCTTATATATATTTTTCATATCTCTTTGTTGTTCTCTTTGCTATATATTAGATTAAAAATTAAGTTTACTATTTTATTTTATACAATACGTTTAACTATTAAGCAATAAACTAGTAAAGATTGTATTAGTTTGCTTAAAATTGTTTGTAAGTATTGCAATTCTTATTAGTAACAATATTATATTTACTTTTTTATAGAATAAGAAGACAATATATTCGAATAATATATATAATATTTAATATAGCTTATTTTATTATAGCAATTGCTCTTAACAAACAATCTATTAAGCAAACTAACAACTAAAGTTAATCTAATACTCTATTATTTAAAGCTTAACTTTATTAGCGTTTTAATTGCTATATTAGATTTCGAAAAACATAACAAGAAGAAGCTCTATTAATTGCTAATAGAACAACTAATATTGAGCGAAAATAACTTAAAACACTTTATAACAACTAATTAGATATAATATTAGTTTTACTTAAGCAAAAATATAGCAGTCTTACTATTATTATCTTTATTGTTATTGTTTTTACTTAGATTAACTATTGATTCGATTTTCGATTTCGATTTCTAAAATCGACTCGAATTAATAATTTAACTTTAGAAATTAAATCGAATTAAGTTAATTTTCGATTTCAAAAATTGAAATTAAATCGAATTAATAAGAAATTAAAAATTACGTTATTATATTAAGAATTACTATTTTTAGACTTATATTATTATAACTTTGAAATTTTGACTAGAATATAATTTAATATACTTCGAAATTACAATTAAACTTTTTATATTGTTATATAATAATCTACTCAAAGTAATTGTTGCTTGTATTATTAGTTTGTATTATTTTTCTATTCTAGAGAAATTCTTTTAATATTCTCGAGTTTACAACTATATTTTATTCTATAATAATTTGTCCAATCTAATTGTTACTTGTATTATTATTTTATATTACTTTTTTATTTCGAAGAGATTCTTTATATATTATTTAAAGATATTATTTCTATTACTTTTGTTTACAATATATCTAATTTTTAAAAGTTTTAAATTAATTACTATCTTTAATTGAAGATAATTCTTGCAAATCTATTTTGCGCAACTTACTATTTAGTAGTTTACGTTTTAATTAATTTGCAAGTCAATTTAATTAAAGTTTTCTCAATTCTATTTTCGACAATAGAAAAAGATTTTTTTACAAAATACATTGGCAATTTGGGATAATCCTCTAGGAATTCTATTAGCGACTTGGAGTTCTTAAGATTGTTGTGTCGATGTCTTAATTCTAAAGTTATATTAGCAACATAAAGTTGCTTTAGAGTTTGCTTTAAGTCAAAATATCTATCTTTGTAAAACAATATTGTTATAAGTTATAATATTTCTTTTAATCTATTTCGCAATATTCTAATCTATACTTATAATATAGATTATAGAAAGCAGAATATCTCTAATATTTATAACTATCTAAATCTTTATTTAATTGCAACTTGTATGCACAATAGTATTGCAATTTTTGATATAATTTGTTTGATTTATATTATAACATTAAATATATTTGCGCTTATAAAAATGCTCGATACTTCTAACATTAAATATATTTCTCTTATATATATATTATACTTTTACGAGAAATAAAATTTCTTCTTTTTACTATCTATAAAGATATTTACATACAAATACTCTTTTGTATAAGCAACAAATATCTTGTATTTCTTTGCATTATTTATAATCGATAGAGAAATTTTGTTCTTCTTTATATATCAAACTATATTTGTTTTACTTTTAATATTTAACTTTTTTCTTTAAGCAATTTAATTAAGTATTAATTTTAACAATATATTTTTCTCTTATTTTTTAACTCGAATTCTATATTTATTCTATTAAAAATTATTCTTAATATTGATTTTTACCTTAACAATTAACTTGTTCGTAAATTATATTAGCACAAATAATAATATAGAGATAGCAAACGCAATTTATTCTATTGACACTTCTTTCTTTTAGTATATTTTATTTGTTGCTTTCTAGTTGATTTCGATTCATTTAAAATTTAATTACAACTATTGAAGATAACTTATATTTTTTGCTATATTTCTTAAGAAGTTGTAATTATTTAATTGCAAATAAACGTAAGTATTTAATATTTAACTTAGTATAAACTTTACAAAATATTTTTTATCGAAAAAGTCTACTTCGACATTATTTTTTTTCTTAGATTTTCTCTATAAGTACTCTTGTTATTAATTAATATATACGTTGCTATTTATTAGATTTAAGCAAAATCTAACTTAGATTTATATCTTTATTTAAAAATATCTATCTAAACATTATTTTATATAACAATCTTTTTCTATAAGTACTCTCTTAATTAATTAATTTATTTGTTGTTATTTGTTAGATCTAAACAAGATTTAATTTAGATCTTTTTCTTTATATATAAGCAAATCTATCTAAATATTGTTGTTCTTCTTAGATTCTTTCTATAAACATCTTTTGCAATCAATTTATACAATACTTGTTATTTATTAGATTTAGACAAAATCTAACTTAAATCTAACTTATATTTGCTTCGTCAATTAAGAATGCTTACTTCTATATTGTTTTATTTGTTAATTCTTTTCTACAAATACTCTTATAATTAGTCAATATCTTCGTAATTATTTGTTAAAATTAAATTAGATTTTCTATAAGTAACTTATATTTATACAACTATTATCTATATATTTAACACTCTTTCTTTATTAAAATTGTTAATTGATTGCTTAAATTAATTTATTCTTACATATTTTGCTATTTCTTAAGCTTTCAAGTATATATTTTTTATTCGAAGCATTTATTGAATTTTTGCTATTGTTTTATCGATTACGTTGCTTTGATAAGCATTCGAATTTCAATTTATTAATATTTAAATTTGAGAGAGATTTTCGAAGAGAAATATGCAAAATCTTATTGTTGTCGAATATGCTAATAGTTTTCTTGCTATAGAATGCAATTTTTTATTGCAATTTTTGTATACATTTTTCTCTTTGTATTACAAGTTAATTGTTCTATCTTTGTTGTATTTTCTTGTAAATATCTATTAATATATTATAAATATAAAGATTGCAACTATTAATAAAGTAAAGTATATATCTTCGATATATTGTTCTTCGAAATAAATAGATATTTGCGTCTTGTATTTAAATTTCTCGATGCAATAACAAATTATAATTCTTATTATTTTAATTGCTTCTAAGATTATAGAATTAAATATATATTTAATTAAAAAATTAATTTTAAAACTTTCTTAATTGTTGTTAAAAAACAAAGATATAAAAGTCTTAATTATTATTAAACTCGCAAACAACTCGAATTACTTTTTTTAATTGTAATTTAACAAAAAGTTAATAAAGATAGACAAACTTATATCTCAAATATTCTTGCTTAAAAAAGTCGATTTTAATAATAAAATCTTAACGTAATTACGCGACTTTTTATTGCTAACAAAGTTGTAATAATTCTTAATTATATTGCGAACTTATTCTATTATATAAGATCAACAATTCTTTATTGCGTTGTACAGCTACAATTAAATAAGCTTTTATTTATAATAAAAAAATATAAAAGCAATATCTTTCTTGTTTTCTTTGACATAAGAATATTTTCTATATTATTGTTATGCTAATTTTTGACGCTCTTTATACAATTAGTTATTCTTTCTTATATATATTTTATTAACATTAATAGTTTAAATTTTTGTCAAAAATTAGTCTAAGATTTATAGCTCTCAATATTGTATTTAGTACCGAACGTAATTTGCAAAAAAATATATATCTTGCATATAACAATTTTATATTTTGACGTAAAAATATATTTTAAAATATTGTTTTATCTTGTCTTATAGAACAAGAATATTAATACAATATCAAGTCTTGGGTAATAATATTGTATTTTTTTGTGTATTTATAGATTCGAAGATTTGTAATGTAAACTTTGTACAATTAATCTTTAAAAATATAATATTAAGTTCGACGTTAAAAGATTAAGACAAATATAAAAGATGCGTTTTTGACTTCGAGACTTGTTCTTGACAAATGCAAAATCAATAGTAAATTGCATTTAATTAAAAAGCATTTCTATAATTCAAAATAGACTTACATTGTGTTGTATTTATGACAATAACATTCTTATTATATTGTTCTTTTAATTATTAAGTAATAATATTTTTCTTCTATACTTAAAAGAATTGCGCAATGCTTTAAAAATCTTAAATTCTATCTTATTAATCGAATTGTTATTATTTTTTTACAAGAAAGTCAATATATATTTTTGAGAATTTAATAGACAATAATTGCGTTTATTACTTGTATATACGAAGTTTGCTTAGAAGCTATCTATAGCACAAAATTAAATACTTGAATAAATTAATAAAATATTATATTTAGAATAGCGTAAGCTTGTTAAAGATTAAAAGATTAATAGAAAGCGCAAAGATAAAATTGTACTAAAAAGAAAAACAAACAAAAAAAGTTATTGTAATATGTCGAGATATACTAACTTTAAATCTAAATTATATTTGATTAAGATTTGATTAAGATTTAATCAAAATCTAATTTAGATCTTAACAATTTTTATTCGAACAAAGAAGATAGTACTTATTGTTACTTGAAAATGCTTTGCTTTTGCTTATTTGTTAAAGTTTTCTTTATATCTTTTACAATCTTATCTAATATTATTAATCTAAATAATTATATATAGTTTAATAATTTTGAATTTAATTAAATGCAACTCGATAATAGCAACAATACAAACAATCTTTACAACAATATCGAAAATAGCAATTTAAATAATAATAAGACAATTGTTATAAACAGCTAGTTAGACAATAATAGTAATAGCAATAGCAAGAAAGATAATAATAGTTAGAAGAAAACTAGTATAGAAATCGAATTAAACAATAACAATAATAGCGATAACAAAGAAAATAGAAATCGAGAGAATAAAAATAAACAAAAGAGTATTAAAGAAGAAAACTATATAATTACAAACAATAGATTTTACTCTTTTAGCATCAATTTACTTGTAATAAATTACAACAAAATATTACTTATTATCTCTAATAATATTAATACGTCTATTAAGAATAATTTAAGTTTTGTTAATTTAATCGAGATTTATTTTATTGCTTCGACTACTATAAAAATATATCTTATATCGATAAAAACTAACTCTCGAATATTAAATTATCGAAAAATCGATTTTGTGTCTTCTTTACAATTATTGTTTTTTATCTTAAATTGTTGTTTCTCTATAAAATTAATTAAGTTATATTGTTAAAATAAGAATTAAATTGTAAGCAATAAGCATAAGTTCGACAAACTTAATATTTATAAATTATGCTTAATTATTAAATTTATAACAATCGAGAATATTTGTATATGTTATATATTTAATCGACATTAAAAGATGTTGTTAAATATATCTTTATATTTAAGAATACAAAAAAGATATTAGACTTAATATTTTTGATTTTTCGATACAATCGATAAGTTGAGCGATATTTCTATTATCTATATAAAGTTGTCGCTTTTATTATTTACAATATTAGACAATTAGATCGAGATATTGTTTGCACAACTAACAAATAATAATATAGAATTATTGTTTTTGTTACTTAAATCAATTGTTGTTCTTTTGTGCTTTAAAGATTTTGTATTATATATTGTTAATAATAACTTATTTGTTAGACGACAATCTCAATTGTCGATCTATTTATTATTTTCTCTTTTGTCTACAGCAATAATAAAAAAGCATAGATAGAATTGTTATTATCTCTTTCTTGTATATAAAGCAGAGCGATATTCTATAATTCGACTCTACTATTTTTGTCAAATTTACTCTCTTTATCTTTGTCTTTTGTGCATAAAGATTCTATTTCAAGTAGATACTACATTGGCAATTCGAGGAACCGACCCCTCAATTTCAAGATGCTAAGAGAGTTCGAATAATTTAAGATCAATCTTGAGAGCGCTTAAGAAGCGACAAGAAGCTTGCATTTGAAAAATTAAAAAAGTCTTAACAAAAAGTATAATTTTGATATTCGAAATGCGTACGAACTCTCGTAGCACTTCGATTAAATCTTCGCTTGTTACTCGCTTATATTATAGTAATTTTTATAACAAAAATGAATAATTTGTAAGATTTCTACGCAAGAGTAATGTGCAAGCAAAAGTATCTTCTACAATTGCGCAATTAATTGCGCGTAATTAACTACGCGTAATTGATTGCGCAATAATTGCGCTCGTAAATTGCGTTTATAAATCTTGGCAACGTGCAAGTAGTGCTCTTAACATGGTACAAATAGTGTGTATCTTAATTTATTTCTTAAATTTTGATTCTATTAACTCGAGATTAATTGAACTTGCTAATATAGCTTTAGAGCTAAGATATTGACACAACAATTCTAAGAGTCTCGAGTCGCTAATAGAGCTTCTAAAGAGTTATCTCGAATTGCCAATGTATACAAGAGAATAGAATAGAAAAAGACAAATATCAAGTCAATTGTTGCTATATAATCTAATAAATAAGATTTTAATTAAGTTGCTTTCTTGAAAATTCGATAGCAATAATATAGCATTAGATAAGATTAAGTTGTAAGACTATATTATTGTTAATAGCAATATATCTAGATTGCTATATCTTATAAGAAGAACTTAATTATATATTAAAACAAGCAATAATATTAATTTTAACAATAACAAAGCTAATAATTTATCGATTTTTGTATTCGAATACTTGCACTATATTACAATTAATTCTTCTTCTTAATTTTGTTAAGATATATATATCTTAACTTCTTTATTAACTTCTTTCTATTTAAGATTGTTATCTTTTGAATTCTGCAATACTTAAGCAAATTATTATTATTGCAAATTGTATAAATAATTAAAATGCGAAATTACAAAAGTTTCTAAAAAGATACGTAGATTTTAAGAATTATATATTAAGTATTATTTAGCAAATATCTAGTCTTGTTTATTGTTTTCTTAATTAATTATCTTATAATTGTCTTGTTTAAATCTTAACCAAATCTTAAGCTTTCGAAGATTATAAACTTTTAAAATTAAGAAATTGATTAATTCTAAAACTTTGTTGCTTTGTAAAAAAAAAAATGTTAATATAAATAGAACTTGCGTCTTTACTTTTATTTTTAATATTTATACTAAGAGTTCTAATATTAGCGCAATTAAGAATATTAGATATGCCTTAATTTATATTAACTCAAACAAAGACAATAACAACAAGAAAGAAGTAATCTATTTTTGCGCAATTACTCTTATAACTAGTATTATTAGAAAGTATAGAGATTGCATTTTAAATCTTACGTCTCGAGAATTTATTTTTTTCTCTAGTTCGAATACTAGCAATATTAATTAAGATCTTGCGTAGAGTAAATATTCTTAAAAACAAGATTCTTAATATTTGACTCGAATTTAATCTAGAATAAATGTTCTTAAAAATCAAACTCTCGATATTTGAAAATTAAGATAATTTAGATCTAAATTAAATCTAATCTTTCTATAGAAAAGACTTTAATATTCGAAGATCAATTTAAGTTAAATCTAAATTAAATCTAATCTAGAACAATTTCTTGTTAAAAAGAAGATTCTTAATATTTGAAGAATAATCTAATTTAGATTTAACTTTGTTAGATTTAACTTAGAACAATTGCTTCTTAGATAAAAAATCTTTAATATTCGAAGATTAATCTAATTTAAATCTATATTAGATTTAATTTAGAATAGTTGTTTCTTAAAGAGAAGACTTTTAATATTCGAAGAACAATCTAACTTAAATTTGATTTAAATTTAACTTAGAACAATTGCTTCTCAAACAAAAGATCTTTAATATTCGAAAATTAATTTAATTTAGATCTAAATTAGATCTAATATAGAATAGTTGTTTCTTACACAAAAGATCTTTAATATTCGAAGAATAATCTAACTTAAATCTAATTTAGATCTAACTTAGAACAGTTGCTTCTTAGATAGAAAATCTCTAATATTCGAAGAACAATCTAACTTAAATCTAGATTAAATCTAATTTAGATCTAATTTAGAACAATTGTTTCTTAGAGAAAAGATCTTCAATATCTGAAGAACAATCTAAATTAAATCTAGATTAGATCTAATCTAGATCTAATTTAGAATAGTTGCTTCTTAAAGAAAAGATTGTTAATATTCGAAGATTAATCTAATTTAGATCTAAGCTTGATCTAGCGTAGAACAATTGCTTCTTAGATAGAAAATCTCTAATATTCGAAGAACAATCTAACTTAAATCTAGATTAAATCTAATTTAGATCTAATTTAGAACAATTGTTTCTTAGAGAAAAGATCTTCAATATCTGAAGAACAATCTAAATTAAATCTAGATTAGATCTAATCTAGATCTAATTTAGAATAGTTGCTTCTTAAAGAAAAGATTGTTAATATTCGAAGATTAATCTAATTTAGATCTAAGCTTGATCTAGCGTAGAACAATTGCTTCTTAAACAAAAGATCTTCAATATTTGAAGAACAAGCTAACTTAGATTTAAACTACGTAGAATAGTTGTTTCTTAAAGAAAAGACTCTTAATATCTAAAGAACAATCTAAGTCAAATCTAGATTAAATCAAATTTAGATTTAATCTAGAACAATTGCTTCTTAGAGAGAAGATTCTTAATATTCGAACAACAATCTAATTCAAAATAGTTGCTTTTTAGAGAAAAGATTGTTAATATTCGAAGATTAATCTAACTTAAATCTAAGTTAGATCTAACTTAGAACAATTACTTCTTAAAGAAAAGATCGTTAATATTTAAAGATTAATCTAATTTAAATTCGAACATTTAGACGACAATAATACGATAATCTCTTTATCAATATTAACAACAATCGATTTAGAAGTATTCTAGTCTTTATTTTGTTATCTTTAAATATTTGTTATATTTGCGAACTAGTTTAAGTAACTTAATGCAAGATATTTTAATTCTTTACTTTTGTCTATTCGATAAACAATACTAAAAAGACGTTTCGATCGCGTCTTTAATTTCTTAATCTCGACAATAGAAAGAACTTTCTTCTTCTTCTTCTTTTTTTATACTTAATTTAACATTCCTAAGAATCTATACGAGAATTATATACTTTTACGATTTTTGAATCTAATTAATTACAAATAGACGAGCAATACTAGCGTCTATTTGTTTAATTATAATTGACTAGAATTCGCAATTGTTATTTCGTTTGTAACAAGTTGTTATAACAATATTGCGTCTTCGTCTTCTATATTGTAATATTTGTAATATAAGAAATTTTTTCAAACGAGAACTCTATAAATCTAAGAGAGACTCGAACATTATTAACAATATTATTGTCTAGAATTAATACAATAATTTGATAATTAAAATTATGCATATTATTGCGACAACAAATTTGATTTTGTCTAGCAATTGTTATAGATTCGTAATATTAATTTTTTGTTGCATTTATACTCTTTTCTATAGTTATTTAAGATAGATTAACAAAATATACTTAATTGTTATGCGCTTCTAATTGCAATCGCAAGTTCTTGTTGTAATCTTAAGTATTTATTGTTTGTACAAAAATTAATTAAAGTCGATTTTGTTTATTTTTAATTGTACTAGAAGTATATTATACGATTTAAGATAACTAATATATAATTGCATATATTTATGCGTAATTTTAAGTATAAGTTTACGATACTTTATGTTGTTCTTGTCTCTTAATTATCTTAATTGTTATTTTTTTTAAGTTTTGTTCTAAATAAGCGTTTTTATGACAACAAGCTTGTCTAGCATTTAATTTACAAAAAATAGATATTATTTATACATCTTATTAGCAACTTTGTTTGCGATTTTGTTATTTTTTATATTTTTATATTCTAAAATTTAATAAAGTTTTAAAATAATATTGCGACATTGTATTGCATTATATACTTTTTATATTCTTTTAAAATATATTTAATTTAATATCGATCTTATCTCTTTTATAATCTTTAATAAAGTTTAATTGTCGAAATATATCTTGTAAATTTGTTCTCGCAAGTTAGTAAATATCTTGCAATGCTTCGTCAATTTTTCGATTATTCTTATAAGTTTTTTAAGTTTGTTGTAATGTATAAGTGCTATCTTAACGTCTTTTAATTGCTTCTTAATTCTCTAGTTTACTTTTATTAAAACAATAATAATGTCTTCATTGCAATTGCTCTTGTGAAAGTATACTCTTTAATATTAATTGAATTTGTTTACGTTGTACTTTTTCTTAATTATTTTCTTGTTGTACGCAATAACTATCTTAGAGAGTTTTACTTATAAAATAATTATATAGAATTATTATTGCAATATTACTATTAATTCGAGTTTTATTTGTATTTATTTTTCTCTTAAATTGCAAAAATATTATTTTAAGTTTTTTTTTTTTTTTTTTTTTAATATTAAGTTGTTGCGTATGCGTAATATTGTTATATTTATTATTTTATTTAAATCTTGTGCATTTATAATAACTATCAATTTTTGTACTAGTTTTTCGAAATATATATCGATAAAAGATACGTTAGTCTTAATTTATAAGACTTTTATAAATATTACTTTATAAATATTTGTAATATATTAAAGCGCGCAACTTTATATCGATTGCAATTTCGAAATAATTTCTTTTCTTAAATTTTTGATATTTTTAGATATATATTATGCGACAATATTGTAAGCTATTATTAACTTCTTAATAACAATATACTTGCGCTTATTTGTTTTTAACAAAGTATTAAATATCGAACTTTCTATTATTAACGCGCTCTTGTATTTGATTTAAAAGAACAAGAATCTTCTTTAAATTAACAATTATATATTAGCAAAAAGAATTTTGTTTTAATTAGAAATATAGTAACTTAGATTATCGTAAATCTACATTTATAAAATTAAATTTTACTTAAGAATGCAAAAAGAAGAATTTTAGAAAAAAGCAAAATAATAAATTCTAAAAAACGTGCTATTTATATAATAAATCAAGTTATTTTGCAAAAGATTGTTAATTACAAAACTTAATAAATTGTCGACAAATTAATATTATATTAAGAGAGATATTTGATAGCTAAAACAATATTAGAAAGCAAATTAATACAAAGACAAATATTCTTAAGACTAAATCGAACAACAATTACTATCTAATAAAGAATTTAAATTAATTATAGAAAGTTCTAGATAAAACATTATTAGACAAGATACTCGCATTTACGTAGAAAATTAATTAAGTACTTTAAAAAACTATTAAATTTTATAATTTAATTATCGACTTAAATAAAGAGTATAATTAAATATTTTTTACAAATGTATAGAAGATATTACAAATTATTTTAAGACTTTAATTAATTTATCGAAAATTGTAAACAAATACAATAAGAAGCTAGAAAGCAATATTATTACAAAAAAGAATATATTTAATATTATTATAAGACAACTAAATCTTACAATATATGCAAATCTTAATTAAATAGTTTGTTACAACAACTTATGCTAAACTTATACAAAAAAAAGAGCAAAATTAACTAATTTTTTAAAAAATTAAAGTTAGCAATTTAGCAACAAAAGAAAGCTTAGCGTAAATAAATATTTAAAGTAGAAGTTATAGCACAAAAGCAAAGAGAAATTCAAATTTCTTAATAAAGAATATATTAAAGAAATACAATATGTTAGCTTAATAACAACAACTAAACTCAACAACGTACGCATAATATTTTATTATATTAATTAAAATTAATAATTGTTAATTTATAGCAATAATTAATTTTAATATAACAAATAATTTTATAATCAAAGTTTTTGTAAAGAGAGAAAAATATTTTACTTAAAAGAAGTCTAACGCTTACAATCTAATAATTGTAGATAGAAATTTATTATTCGCAAAAAATAAAAGAGTAAACAAAAAAATAAAATTATTATTAATAACTATTTAGCAATATTACAAGAAACTAATTTTTAATATAATAAAAATAATTATTTATAATATTGTTCTAGAAATGTCTTAATTAAAGCAATATAACTTAAAAGTTGATTAAAATATACAAGTACTTAAATTTGCACAATATAATTACGCAATTTATATTTAATCTACGCATTAATAGTATTTGATAAAAAATAAAAAAATAAGTCGAAATTTGATTGCAAATAGCAAGCTTGTATTTTTGTAAAAAAACAATCTAATAAAGTTCGATTTAATAAATATTAATATAAATTAATTAGATTAAAAAATAAAGTAAGTAAAGAAAATTGCAAATTTTCTAAAAGTTCTAAACTACTTAGTATAACGAGAAAATTGCTAAAGTATATATTACAAATATACAACAATTAAAAATATCTATTTTAGAAAAAAAAAACAATCGAAATTTTATCTAAATATTAATTGTAAAATTACGAAATTAAATTTAAATTAAACAAGCAATTTATGTTTAAACCTATATATATTTTATTCAAAAAAAAGTTAAAAACACTTCGCGAATATTTGACAAAAAACAAAAAAAAAAGAATTTATAAAATTTTTTTAATTATAGACAAAATACTTAATTTTTTTTGTACTTAAGAAGAACATTTTTTTTATCTATATATTAATTATTAAAAGCTAAACAATATTATAATAAAAAATTAATATCTACTACTCAATATTAGCAAGCTTTAGAATTGATTATTCGAAGCAAAATACTTTATTAAATTAAACTTACAAGAAGCATACAATTAGATTAAAATAAAAATAAAAAATAAATAAAAAATAACTTTTTGTATACAATATAAATTATACAAATACACAATAATATTATTCGTATTTACAAACGTTTTAACAATATATTAGAAAATAATTAATAATATATTACGACAATATTTGAATCGATTTGTTATAGTATACTTGAACAATATTATAATTTACTTAAATATCTTGAAAAAATATATAAATTATATTTTTAAAGTATTGAAATATCTAAATTAAAGAAATTTATATTTTAAATTAAAGAAATACAAGTTTTATTAAAAAAAATTAACTTTTTTAAAATTGTTATTAAACAATATAAAGTACGCATAAATCTTAAAAAGTTACAAGCAATTAAAAAATAAAAATAATTTATTAACGTTAAAAAAGTTTAATTCTTTCTAGATTTTATAAACTACAACAAAAATCTATTAAAAACTACTTTATTAATACAATATTATTAATAAATTTTACAAAGAAAAAGACGTTATAAATATAAAAATTAATAAAAGAGAAATTATTTTAAGATTTTAAGCTAAAATACTTAGAGAAATTAGTATTAAAAATGTACGATTTACAATTGTTAAACAAAATTAAAATCGACATATTAAATCTATTTATCAATGTATACTTTAATTAAAAATATAAAAATATATAATACTTAATAATATATTTTTCGAAAAAATTCTTGTTAATCGAACAAAATTATAATATTTACAACAAGAAATTATTTACTATTGTAATTTTTCTAAAATTATAAAGAGTATATATCGAAGAATTATTAAAACTTACAATTCTTACAAATTATAAAAATCTTTTATACTTTATTATTATTAAATAGTTTAACAAAAGACAAATACAATAATTAAAGCAACTCGAATAATATAAGTTTAAGATATAATATATATTAGACAAAGATAATAACAAAGCAAACGCACTTAATAAAAGAAATAATTATATAAAAACAAAGAAATTATTTAATTATAATATACTTAAGATTAACAAAAACAAATTATTATTAACAAACAAATACAAGCTAAATATTATCTTACAAATATTTAGAAATAATAAAAAAGAGTTTTTAAAAAAAAAGAAAAACTCTAGATATTTATTGACAAAATCGACAAATATGTAAAAGAATATTATAATAAATTACTACAAAAATATTCGAAAGTAATCAAAACTCTTTAACTTTTATATTAGCATTATTAATTTTTTTAAATAAAACAAGTTGTCAAAATATATGTTAAACAATATCTTAGTTATTAGCAAAACAAATATAATATATATGCGAGCAATAGCAATATTTAATATTAGAAATTATTTAAATTGTTATAGAATAAAGTTATAATAAACTTTATTATTAAGTTGTTTAAGTCGACAAATCTAGTAATTGAAGATAGATATAATTCGATACTAATAATAATTGACAAATTTATCAAGTACTTATATGTTATTGCTTGCAAAGAGAAGTTTATAGCAAAACAATTAAAATATATTGTATTAAATTAACTTATATAATATTATAATATATTTAAAGAATTAATTAATAATAGAGACAAGCTCTTTACGTCTAACTATTAAAAGATACTTTTATCGATATTAGAAACAAGACTCAAAATATTTATTGTTTATTACTTGATTACAAATAATTAAATAGAGCGAATAAACTAGAGTTTAAAGCAATATCTAAAATATTACGTCAACAATACTTATAGCAATTAAGTAGTACTTTTATTTATAACTTAATTAACATTAAATGCCAAGATTTCGAATATTACTAAGATAGCTTTATTCTTTATTAATTATAACAAGAAATTTAATCTTTTTAAGAAAGAGCAAAAGTATTTGTTACCTTAATTAGTTATCGAAAGAATAGCAACATTAAAAAAGATACGCAACAACATCTTAAAAATATAAAAAAAGATTAATTAAATATTGAAACAAAAAACGAAAAACAATATCTTAATTAAAGAAAAGAAATAAAATATATGTTTTTACAAAAAATTTTAAGATAAAAAGATTAAGCAAAAAATTAAATTATGTTAAAGTCGAATTGTTGTTTGTTAAGAAAGTAAAGAGATTAATTAATTATAAACTTAATTTATTTAAAGACATTAAAGTATTTCTAGTATTTTATATTTTATTGTTAAAACTAGTTAATTTTAATATGTTTATACAAGAATTTTTTTATTACAAAGCTTAGAAAGAAAGCAAATATAAAGTAAAGCAAATTTTAAAGAAGCAAAATCAAAACTATTTTATTAAGTAAAACAAATATTCTATCTTAAAGAATATATAAGAATTAAAGAAAAATCTTGACAACTACTATAAATCTATTTAGAAATTCTGGCAAAAGCTAACTCAAAAAAAAAGTTCTACAAGAGCTCTTTTATAGCTCGAGAAAATATCTCGAATAAAATAAAATTAAAATTAGAGAACTTGTTGTTAAAAACAAAAGTAATATATAAATTAGTATGTTTTTTCTTTTTTTCTTATTTGTTTGTCTCTAGCTTTAAAATATTTTGCGCTTTTATATTATTTATTGCTTTTAACTTTTGCAACTAGTATTTACGTTACTTTTTTAAACAACAAACTCTTATTCAAAATTTGAGAATTTTGTTATTTAGCTTTTTAACAATATTTATTGTCTTATTTATCTTTTTATTTAAAGAAATCAAATTATACTTTTAATTAAAGCGCTTATATTCGATGCAATAAGAGAACTTCTTAATAATTAAACACTTAATATCTTGATCGAAATAAAGATTGCAAAGACGTATCTTAATATAACAACTTATTTGTTCTCTCTTTGCGATAGCATTAAGTTCACAAATAAAGTTTGCAAATATTTTAAACATAATAGAAGAAAAAGTTTGCTTTCGAAACAAAAGTATTTAAGAAAAGAAATAGTATCACAACTCTATTTAGAACTAGATTAATATAAGAAGTTCTTAGAATTTTGTAATACAAAATATAAGTACGTACAAATTTAACATGCTTAATAATTTTAACAATTAAACATATTGAGCAAATATATTTACAAGACTTAATAAGCTTAGATACTAAATATATTAAATATTCTAAGTATAAAGAAATCTTATTAGTATATAGATCTCGAACAAAACTTTTTTATAAATTGTATTTAATTTATTTTAAGTTTTGACTTATTGTTACAATTACAAAGTTGCAATTTCTTATTATTAAGTAATTGCTTGCATTGTTTGAAGACGTTTACAAATCTCTTTAAAGTATAAATTTCTCTCTAATATCTCTTGTAAAAGTACTAGCGTAATACTTAGCTTTAAGTCTAGTTAAATTCTTAATATTTTAATCTTCGATTTAACAATTATTTTGTATTCTATTAGCGTTATATTAACACTTATATCGAATCTCTTTAAAGTCCGCGAAAAATAAATAAATAAATTTTTTTTTGCAAACTTAAATTTGTAATTTTGTATTTATTGCTCGCATTTGTTGTATATCTAACTTAGCATCTTGCAATTACATTTAATCGATTTTTTATACGTTAATATATTAACGTTGTTTACGAAACTTGTAGCGTTAACTCGCAATTTAATATTATTATATATCTTTAATAGATTTGCATTGTAAAATAGATATAAAACTAAAAAAAGAGAAGAATTTTAAAATATATCTACGTTCGCATTGCGCTTTTTTATTGTATAGTTATTTATAATCAAGATAATATAACGTTTCTTTAGAAAATTCTCTACTTATTTGAGCAAACAAGTAGAAACTTGTCTTTTCTTTATATTGTAAAGCAATTAAATATGCAATATATTGTCGAATGCATCTAATATATCGAAACTAAGTAAAGATGTTACTCTCTTCTTTTAATTGTTTTATATTGTGTAAATCTTTTTCGTAATTAATCGCAATATTGTATCGATTAAATATTGTCTTCTAACTTTTATTTGTGTGCTTAATAGAATATTGTGCGTCTTTACAACGTAACAAAGACGTTTTAATATTATTAACTCTAGTATCTTATTTAATATATTCAATAACGCAATAAGATTAAAGAACAATAACTTAAAATAATTCTTTTTTCTCAATTTGCGCAATATTATTGTAATTGCTTTTTTAAAATAAAACAATTGCACTTCTTTCTTAAAATTTATTAAATAGAAATTTTAATTTAAGATAAGATAATACAAATTAAATGTTGTAATACACAATTAATCATATTGTTAATTCTTGATATCTTGTTAGAAGTTGTCTTGTATATTGCTCTTATTACTTTACACTTCGACATCATCTTGTTATCTTTCATAAAAATCGAATAAAAGAATTTGTTTAAGTCGTTTATCAAAATTGTAAGCAAAGAAGAAAAATAAAAATAAAATATTGTTTCGATCTTGTTCTTTGTTGTTGTCGCAATGTTTGTATTAATTTGTAATAATAATATAGTAAACTTAATTAACATTTTTGTTATTATGTTTTTGATTTACTTTGTTACTTTAAAGAAATTCTTAATAATATTTTTCGAAACTTTTATTTGTTTGCGAAACTTGTTTTGTTTGTATCTCTTTAAAATCTTGCTCTTTTTGTTGCATATTCAAATATACATTACTTATTCGCTAGAAATACAACATTATTAACGTAATCTTCTAATTTCTTTAATTATCTTTGTGTACTTTATTGTTTACTTAAGTTTAATTCTTTTATGTAATTTTGTTTATAAGATAAAGTTTTCGATAATTTTTTCTAAAATATCGAGCAACTTTGTTGTATACTTATTAATATCTTCTTTTTTTATTAAATTGTTTAATATTGATTTAAGTAATAAATCTCTTAATATATTGTCGAACTTTTTTAAATTTATAATTTTCTAATTTTGTCTAAAACAACGTTGAGACTTCTCTTGCATTCAAAGATTTAACATTATTCTTATTAAAAAATAATTAAATAAGTTTTTTACTTTATTGTTTATATCGCAATATAACAATCGATTTGCTACTCTTTTTATAACAAATAATAAATTAATTGTAATTTAAATATCTTAATAATTTCTTATTATAATTTTTCGAAAAAGAATTTAAATTGCGTCGATTGCGCACATTATATTTAAAAAATTCTTCGAAAACAAATATTGTCTAAAATAGAAAAAACTTGTCTAAAAAAAATATAAATTGAAATTTTTTACAATAATACTTTCGTCTTATATACGTAAAGTTAGCTTTATTGCTAGAAGATTACTTTTGTCAATTATTTTATTATAACTATCTAAAGACAAATTGTAAACATTATAAATATTAACAAAATTATATTTTATATTGTTATTATTAAAATATAATTGTAACGTTATTGTTTTTATATCTTTAAAATATTATGTGCTATATTAATTATTGCTATTAATATGTTTGTTAACGTAGAAATATATTCTTTTGTCGTTATTTACAAACGTAAAATTTGCGCGTCTTAAATTATATATTTTTGTCTTAGCGTAATATTGTTACAACTCTTGTACTATTAATATATTGTAATTTTGTATTTTATTCTCTTAAAGTAATGCAATTATAATAAGCTTAGTCTAAACATATTTAGAAGTTCGATATTTATATTTTTTTGTAAAATTTTCTTGTTTGTTAAAAGAAACTTTGTAGATGTTGCAATGTTTGTTTTTTTAATATTAATAATAAGTATTTGCTCTTCGTAGTTTATTATTATTCTTTTAATAATTAAATAATAGCTTTTTGTAAAATTATTTGTATATCGAATATTTATATCGAATTTCTTAAGTTTCTCGAAATCTTTATCGAATTAATACAAAGAATATATACGTTATAGTTAGAATATATACGTTTAAATACTATTTCTATAGTTTAATAATATACTTTTGCTTGTAAATATATATTTTTTTTCAATTTTTACAATTGAAATTAATTCTATTAGTACTATTTCTAATCGCATTTAACTTCGTCTAATTGTGCAATTAAGATTTTTAATAGTAAGATAAATCGATTACAAGTTTTAATTGCTATAATAGTATATTATTTACGTCTTGTCTATAGATATAAAAATTAAAACAATAATTATCTTTGTTAATACTTAATCTTGCGTACTTTACTATCAATCTCTTGTATATATCTTTATATAAACGCGTATATTGTTTGCTATTCTAATTTAAATAGACGCGTACGTTAGATTTTCTTAAAAGAATTTGTATTCTAATAAAAAGTGCATTATATCTTTTACATTTTAATAATACATAGTATACACAACAATAGCAAAATTACTTATTGTGTTCTTAACAATAAAGTTCTCGTTCGTTTAATTGTTATTTTAAATTTCGTATAATATGCAATATATTTGCGTATATTATTTTTTAACATTATAATAATTGTATCGCTTGCGCATATATTTGGAATTCGCATTTCGAAAAAAAATATTAATAATACTCTTTGTAATTTTGTAGTCTATTAATTATTGCGCGAACTCTTAGTTTGTAGTATCTCAAAAAAGCTTATATATTGTACAAGAAACTTCGAAATATATTGTTATATTTTTTTCGAATTAACAAAGACGACAATTTTTTCTAGCTATAAATTTATTGAATTCTTTAACTCTTTTCTCTTTATTATACTTCTCTATTATTAAAAAGAAGACAATAGATTGCAAATCTATTGTAGAATTGCTTTTCGTCAAATTATTAAATATCTTAAAAGTTTAATCTTTGTTAATAATATTATCTTGTTGTAAAATTGCAAAATAGAAAATTGTAATTTTCGTAAAATGCGCGTCAAAATAGTTTTTTTAATTTTAATTTAACTCGAAAGATTGTAGAATTTTGTCGTATATTATTTTTTTAATATTTTAGTCTTTGCTGCAATTTATCTAAGTTTAAGAAAATTATTGCGTAATTAATATAACTCTTTGTTCTTTAATTTATCTTTTATTTCTATCTTAAATCTAGGTTTTTTTTAATATTTTTTCTCTTGAGTTATTGAGCACTTGTCGAGATGTTGCGTTAGCTTATTGTTGTTCTTTGTCTCAAAGTTGCAAATATTGTAAATATATAATATAATACTTTAATTGTTAGTTTTAATAACATTTTCGACTATATATAAATTATTAACATAGCAAAAAGAAAGATGTTTCAAGATAATCTACATATTATATATTAATAATTGCGAACAAAAACAACAAATCGCATTACAAAATCTCGAGTCTAACGCTAAATTTTATAAAGAAGAAGTGTCGTTAATTTTACAAGATTGCAATTAATAACAACATATATAAATTAATATTTTTAAAAAAAACAAGAAGACTTGTAATATACAAGAAGACATAAGATATATTTATTTTACTGCTTTACTTATAATATAAGAAAGATACTAATTCTTATCTACGTTTAATTAAATATTAAGACAAATATCAATAAGAATTATTATAATATTCTTATACAAATCGAATTTAACAATTAGATTACTATAATTTATAACTGACTAAAATACTAATCAAACAATATCTAATTAGCTATATAAGATATAATCTCTATTATTAACAATTGTCTCTTTCTAACAATAGCATTGTTTTTATATATATTAGTGCTTAAGCTCAAACACGTTCGAAACAATTATTTGTATTCTAGATTCTAGAGCAGCTCTTAATATTAACAAGAAATTAATATTGAAGTAAGAAAATGCGCTTTATTATTGCTTAATGTTCAATATTTATAGATATTAAATTCTCTAAATTAAATAATTTAGATCTAACTTAAATACAAGATTATACTATAGATTAGAAGAAAAGATATTAAGCAAACACAAACTTATATTTAGAATTAGATATGTTAGATCTAATCAAGATTTAATCGAGATCTAATCGAGATTTGATCTAGATATAAGATTATGCTATAAATTAGAAGAAAAGATATTAGACAAGCATAAACTTATATTTAGAATTAGATTTGTCAAATCTAATTAAGATTCAATCAAGATTTGTCTTAGATTACAAGATTACAAGATAGACGTATAAGTTAGAAGAAACTTAATAACAATTTTATTGCGCTTAATTGTAAGAACTTTGTGCTACTTTATTCTAAACATACTTTTACTATTATTAGACTTCTTGTATATTCTTAATATTAATAGACGTATTTATAGAAGTATTATTCTATTTAACAGCTTTAAGTTTTTGTTTTTTCTTAACATTTATAATCTCGAATATATTAACAATAAAGTTGAATTTTATTTTTTATCTTTTGTTTATTATGCGTTCAATTCTTGTTATCGCATAAAATATATAGTAGATTATTCTATTAATATTATTTTAATAGTAAGCGAGCTTGAAAATTTATTTGTTCGATTTTAAATTAATAATAAATTTAAATATAGCAACGATTGTTGTTTGCTAAAGATTTAATATTGTTCTTATAAGACTTATTATATTGATAAAAGTATTTATTTTAATTATAGATTAGAATATTGTTAGTTTTTATATTTTTTTTAAGCATAAACGTATCGACAATTATATTGCGCTTTGCTTAACTATTGTAATCTATTTATATATATCGACTTAATATAAAATATTTACAAAGAAATTGTATAGAAAAAGTTAATGCTTGTTAATTACAAAGTATATTAAGCGCTATATTTAATTTATAGAATAGCAAACACTTTAATTTTTGTAAATAAAAGAGCTAAGTTAAAATATCAACTTACGCGTTCTATTATTAATGTTATTTTAAAAAACAAAAATATAATAGACATTAAAGTGTTAAAATATAGCTTAAAAAACAATTTAATAATTTTTAATTTCAAGATATTCTAGATAAGACGTAAATAAAAGTTTATTAAAAAACAATAATTTCTTGTTCGATTAATAATCGAGTTTATATATATACTTTCTACTTTAGCGTTCGTCTATCTTATTTTTTGTTTAAAGAAGTTAATATTGCGTTCGATTATAAACAATATATTGTTATAAATATAAAGTAAGCTAATTTCTTTGTAAACTCTCTCGAAGTCTAATATTGTTAATCTCTTTAAATATTGTCGAAAGTAGATTTGTTTATAGCAATTCTAATTTTAGATAAATTGCAATTCTTTAAGCTATTGTAAATATATATTCTTTTACTTAATTATTAATTATTTATAGTTAATACAAGATTATTTAAGAATAGAGCGAAAACAATCTTTAATACAATCTTTTAAACTCAATTAAGTAATTCTTGAACTAATAATTTTTCTTGTAATATTAAATAATAACGCAAAGCACAATCTTCGCAAAAAGTTGATTAAATATATTTGTCTTGTTTTTAATTTTTTTGTTAATAGTTACTTAATGCTTTTTAATAGTCTTCTTTATTGCTTTTATTATAGTTAGCTAAGAAACGTAATACAAATACTTCGAGACTCTAATGCGCTTAAAAGTTCGCAATATTATTATAGTTAACAATAATAATAGAAACAAAGTATTGATTAATTTTGAACAAAAGCATTTGTTAAGATTAAAACTTCGATTTATTGTTAAATTTTTATTGTTAAATTTTTTAAATTCTTTTTTCGAAATCTCGACGTTATAGAATTTATCGACATTAAAGAAGTCGCAAAAAAGACAATTAATTTATTGTATTTTTCTTGTTCTCTTTGAATTCTTCTACAAGAAATAACTATAAATATCGATAATCTTTCTATAAATATAAGATTTTTAAAAGCTCTAAATAATCTACTATTATAATATAGTATCGACAATTATATTGTAGTATTTGTCGAAATTAAAATCTTTTTTTGCTTAAAATAGTTAATTGCTAAGCTTTTAGATAAATAAATATAAGAATCTTAAATCATTCAAAGTTGATTTCTTAACTCGATTAAAAAATATATTTTAATTTTTTTGAACAATTTATAAAGATATAAAAGCGTAATATCTAACTTTATTAAATTGATAATTTTGATAATAGCTTAATATTAGTTGTTAGTATTAACGCTCAAAATTACAAATAAGATTAATTTTTTAATAGAACAATAATTATAATAATCGAAATCGAGTTTACACAAATAGACGTCTAATTAAATATCGAAAGTATTAATTAAAGAACAAGTAGAAATCTTGAACACTTAGTAAAAACAATAACGATAAATAGCAAACTTTGTTTTTTACTCGAATAAAATATCTTTTAATCGATGCTATAAATAAATTTGAAAAACAACAACAACAATTGCTTCGATTATCTATAAAGAGATATTATTAGTCTTTATATTATTAATTGAGTTAGTATATATTATCTTCTTTAGATTTATCTTGTTTTTTATAGGGGGCAGGGGATGAGCTTGAAAGTGACGCATCAGAAACACTATAAAGATCTTGAATACTTATATATATTTTAGTTATAAATTAAATAATCGAATATTGTTAATAGAGATAAGCAACAATATATTTAACAATAGTTATATAACTTTTTTATCAATCTTTGCAAAAACTAATTTTATAAAATATATAACGCGCTTTTATATATTATTGACAAAATATTTATAGAGTTAATAAACTTGCGTTGTCTTAATTCTAATAATTAAATTAATCTTAATACGCAAACAAAGAAGTAATATTTTAACTCGACATATAAATTTCTATTTTATGCTTTATCGTTTTTATCTTTTTCGATTTTCTTGATACTTTTGTTTTTTTATTTTGTGTCTAACAATATAACAAGAACAATTTTTATTTTTTTCTTATTAATCTTAATTACAATCTTAAGCTTAAATTAATTGTTATTTCGATTGTTCGAGATATTGTCAACAATATTTTTAATATATTTTTTGCTTAACTCTCTTGAATAGAGACAAAGTGATTGTTAATTATTTGTTGTTTAGAAATTTAAGAATTTAGAGATAAATAACTTTAAGTCTAAAGCAATACAATATTAGTTTTAAAAACGTAAGATAAAAAAAATAATGTAATATATTAATTAGCTTTACTAATTTTTTGCAACAACTTTGCTAAACAATATAATAGAATTTTTGTTAATTCGAAGACGTCAAAAGAAAGAAGATCGAACAAATTGTCTTTAAAATTAATATCGATTAATTGTTTTTGCGCTTTTTTTGTTCTTCGAGTAAATTAAAATACAAAAACGAGAAATTAATTTACTTGTATTATTTTATAATTAATATTAAACTTTAATATAATTTTAATGTATATATTAATTGTAATAATCTTGTTGCGCAAATTGTTATTCTTAAATAAAACAATAGAATTGTTTAATATATAATATTTTAAAACTTGATTAACTTTGTTGCAAAAAATATTATATATTTGAAGTCGAACTTAAAGAGAGTTTAAATAAAAATTGTTAAATTGCAAGCAAATTCTAGATATAATTATAAAAAGCTATTTAGTTCTAAGCTTGCACAAAAGTATAAATAATTTTATTCGAAATAAAATGTAGTTAATTGCAAACTTGCTTAACGCAAACTTGAAAACAAACAAATAAAAAGAGATCGAAATAAAGAAAAGAAGAAAAGCAAAAAAAGAGTTAAAAAAAGTAAAAAAAAAAATTGTTAATAAAAAATGTTTTTAAAGATTAATGTTGTAATTCTATTTTCTTATTCTCTTTGCAAATTCTTCTCTTATTACAATTGTAATATCGAAGTTATTAATATAAATAATTACATCTTTATTAAAACGTTTAAAAAATAGAGAATACTTAAAAAAAATTATAGAGTTTTAAGATTTTTGTTGCAAAATATAAACAAAATTTGCGCACTTTAACTCGAGTACTATTTTGAGATAAATATTGTCTCTTTAGACTTTAAAAAAATATTGTTTTGTTAAACAAATTTTAATACTTAAGTAAAGAGTTGCTTAACAATATACTTATAAAATAAGAAAAAGACTTGCTTAACAAATACTTTAGTTTAAATATATATATTATTTTTGTTAACAAAATCAAGAACTATTGCAAGTATTATTATAATAAATTGTTAATAAATAATGTCTTAAAAAATATAATAACAAAAAGAGTATAAACAAACTATAAATATCAAAATTATTGATTAAATAATTGTAAACTTATTAAGACAAAATGCATGCGCGTTAAAGTTAATACAAAAATAGCAATTTATAGTTTTAAGTATTAATTTGTTGCAAGATGTCGAGTATTTACAAAATAACAATATTAAAAAACTTGCTATTTATTATAAGTTTTCTTAGAATCAACGCAAATAATAAAGATTTCGAAATAGATATTAAATATTAAGATATCTTTATAATTGTCTCTTTCTTTTTCTAAAAGTTATATATATATTATTTTATAAATTTACTTTTTAGATACGACTTTTATAAGTTTTAAATTGTTAACAATTAAATAAAAATACTTGTTAAGAATAGGATGTCTATATTAATTTGATTAATTAGTAGACGTTTGTTTCGATAATTTAATATTGGAATTTCGAACAATCTTAAATTTATTTTTTAATATTTGCGATAATTGTACGTCGAAATTCTTAAAAAGTTTATAAAGTTTTATAAATATAATGTTAAAACTTTCGAAATTAACAAACTTAATTATAATTTAATATTAATTATTAATATTAATTTACGAGACAAGAAAGATAATAAGATTGCTAATAAAATAGACTTTATAAAATTCGAAATTTAATTAACAAAAACATACGTCTAATTAAGAGTAAAAAGTATTTGTTAAAAAACAAAAAAAGAACTTCAATATTTTAAAAAAATAATAAAGACAAATAGCAAACTCTTGCTTTTACTTACTTCGAATTTTTTACTATCGAAGTTATAATTAATATCGAAAGACAATAGCAACAATAATTTCTTTAGTTTGCAAGTAAGCATTATTAGTCTTTAAGTTGTTTGTTAAATTAACAGAAATTATCTTTTTTAAATATATTTTGTCTTCTATAAGTTCTTTATATAGATTATCTTTATTTGCATTAACTATTACGATAAAAAAAGCAATCAATTATTGTTAATAAAATATAAGTAGTAATATACTCGATAAGTAATACTTGACTTTATTGTTAGTTGCAATTGAAACTATAGACATAAATTAAGCAACATATAATTAAATATTATCGATTAGATACTTATATAACTAAAAATCTTAAATTGTTTAAAATCTAAAATTTGTGTTAATTTTTATATATAAACAAGAGAACAATATATTAACTTAATATTTATATTCTTATATTAATTATTATCTTCTTTGATATTTTTGTCTTGCAAATTTTTATTATTCGATTTCGATTCTTTAATATCGACAATCTTTACTTTTGTATTAATTTCTTTAACTAAAAACTTAAGTTTAGATAATTAATTTTTTTTTGCCTAAAATATTGTTAATTATCTTTTTTTTTGTTTTGTTTTTCTTAATTTTTTTAATAAAGATAAAGAGATTGTTAACTTCTTTTTATTGTCGAGTTCTAGATATTCGAACGCAAAGCGCTTCAAGTCTAGAATAATATAATATTAGTTTTAAGAATATAAAGTATAAAAGATATTATAATATCTTGATTAGTTTTACTAATTTTCTTCGACAACTTTATTAAACAATATAATAGAATTTTCTTTAGTTCGAAGACGTCAAAAGAAAGAAAATTAAACAAATTATTCTTAGAATTAATATTGATAAAAAAAAATTGCGCTTTTTTTGTTCTCTAATTAGATTGCGATACAAAAGCGAGAAATTAACTTATCTATATTGTTTTGTATCTAAATTAGAATTCGAAGATAATTATTATCTATTTATTGAATTTAATAAACTCTATTAAGCAAGTTATTGTCTTCGACTAGCTTATATAATTTCTTCCATATAATATAAATTAGAATTTAATTTATTTTGTTTGTAAAGATATTGCGCGTTTGCAATCGTAATATAATCGTTAAGTTAAATCGAACATTTTTTTCTCAACTCATTTTCTTGGGTCTCGTAGGATTGAGTCAGGGTCAAGGCGCGAACTCAACTCTAGAATTGGATTTTGTTAAATTAATGTTAAGAATTTAAGCTAGCTTTGTCGCGTTATCTTATCTTATCTTATCTTATCTTATCTTATCTTATCTTATCTTATCTTATCTTATCTTATCTATGCGCTAACTCGATTGAGCTAGCGCAAAGTTCACGCTAATCGTATATAATTAGCGCGTTATATAACGTTATATAATTGGATAGATCGAGTTGAACATTCGACGCGCATTCTTCGTTCGTCTTATTTTGTTAAGCTAGAAAATTTGTCTAATCTTAGAGTCAAGATTGAACAAGTTAATTCGATTAAGTTGAAACTCGATCTAACAATTACGTTATGCAATCGAACAACAAGAGAATTTAAAAAAAAGTTGCTAAATTGCAAGTCGATATCGAAGACAACTATAAAGAGTTATTTAATTATAAACTTGCATAAGAATATAAACATTTTTATTCGAAACAAAATACAATTAAATTCGAACTTGCTTAATACAAGTTGTAAGACAAGCTAATAGAAAGAGAGCAAAACAAAGAAAAATAAAAAAGCAAAGAAAGAGCTAAAAGAAACAAAAAAGAAATTTGTTAATACAAAAAGCTTTTAGACATTAGTGTTGTAATTTTATCTTTTTATTCTCTTTGCAAGCTCTTCTTTTATTACAACTTTAATATTGAAATTATCGATATAAGTAATTGCATCTTTATTAAGACGTTCGATAAATATAAAATAATTGACAATTTTTATTAAATTTCGAAATTTCTCTTGCAAAATATAATTAATCTTTGTTTGCTTTTAAATAAATATTGTTCTAAAATAGAAATACGCTTAATATGCTTTTGAAGTAATATTATATTGACAAACAAGTTGTAAGACTTTATTAAAGAAATTCTTAATAACGTCTAAGTAATCGAGAGAATATGCTTTTTTTATATACGTTTGCGTTTAGACTTTTAAAGTTTTGTTATAATTAAAATTAAAGACAAGTAAATAAGATACTATTATAAGTTCTTAATAAATAGATTCTTAATAGTAAAACTAATAAAAAAAATTAAAAAGAGAGAAGTAGACAATAATATTCAAGATTACTATTAAAAATCTAAGGATTTACTAACGCAAAATATATACGCGTCGAATTTAATTCGATAATAGTAATTTACGACGCGCTATTATATAATTTATATATCTAAGCAAGATCTCGATCAAATCTAAGTTAAATTTAAGTTAGTTTTCTAAATATAAAGACAAAAAAAAGATCAAATTGTCGAATTACGATATTTATATTAGCAAAGAAATTGTTATATATATATAGACAAAGTTCGAATAAATTCAAGTTACGTAAAGTAGAATCTAAAAAGCGATAAGTTAAATTGTCAAACTATAGATTTGTTTATTTGCAAAGAACATGTCAAAATATGCATATAAGTTAGATTTGAATTAATCTAAGTTAATATAAACAAGTTTTGATTTAGAAATAATTTATAGACAATATATATTTATAAAGAATTGTCTAAGATACGCGATATAATAGTTAAGCGAGACAATTAGAATTGCAATATATATTACTAGAGTTACAATAGAAATTACATTTTGTAATATTAAATATATATTTTAACAAAACAAAGTAAATATAAAATATAAAGTTGTTAATAAAAGAGTATTGCTATCGTAATCAAGAGCTAGCTATTAGTTGACTTCGAATTATAATAGCGATATTTGTATCTTAAAGTTGACGAGTCGCTTTCTCGAATTATCGATATATTAAACAAAATTAGAAACAATTTTCTATTGCTTATATTAAGAGAAAGAGACAAATATATTAGGTAGAGTTTAAATACTAATATTTAATTTCAAAAATAATAATTACAAATAACAATTAACAAGAGTATTTTAAACAAAACTTAATTAAGACTTGTTAATTTATATTAAACAAAAAAGATTAATATAAAAATACAATCTAAGCTTTAAAGCAAATTTGTTTAAGTAGTTTCAATTATAGAGAATTTTTTTAAACTTATTTGCAAAAGTTGTTACAAGCTTTTAAATTATTTTATTGCTTATAATTATTTAAGCACAACAAATATAAAGAAATATCTTTAATTTACTTTTTGTTTAAAACAAAAAAGATTTAGATTGCAAATTGCAATCGATCTAGTTTTTAATTGCGTAAGTTATAGTTAATAATACAAACAAATAATGCAAAATTAATATATTATTAGAAGAAGAGTTATATCGATCTATTGTTCTTCTTTGTTTAAAATAATTGAGAAAATTAACTATATAGGATTTTTGTTAATTTAAATCTATTTTTTCGAACTATTAATAATTCTTACTTTTAAAAACTATTAAAAATATTTTAATTAAAGTTAGTACTTCTAGATTGCACAAAACTATCGAAGATAATTCTCTCGAACTTCGATTAAATTTGTAAAAAAATTAAAATAGATTTTAAAAATATTTAGCGTATTTTGATTGTTTTAAATATATAGTCTAGTTCTTAAAGAGTTGTCTACTTAGAAGTATTAATATACTAAATGAATATTATATTTTAATTTTGCAAACATTTTATTAAATTTCTTTCTTTTAATATTGAGTATATAGATTGTTAATTAATATTAGAACTTATAAAGATCTTGAAGTTTTTTAAAATTAAAGACAAACTTCTTAATATTGTTACTAATAATGCAAGCAATAATAATACTTTAAAAGATAAACTCGAAAGAGCTCTAAATCGACAAGAATTTTAATAGAACAAATAGCAAAACTCAATTTCTTATTTAACTTATATTATTAATCTAGTAACTTAAGATTTTATTATAATTTTAAAATTGAAAGCAATAACTAACAATATTGTTATACAATTAAAGAATACACAATATTAAAATATGGCAAAAAGTATAAACTTGTTTGTTGTAATTAAAAAGAAATAATGCATTTGCTAAATTCTATCTAAATTTGTGCTTTTATAGTTGTTATTAATAGTTTAACTTAATATTTGCTTTATTTTAGAATCTTTTAGAAACAAATCGAAAAAAAATTACGAAAACTAGTACAAGATATTTGTATTTTTTAAAATCCTATCTATTTAATACTTTGTTATATATATTAATTACGCAATTTTATTAATTTTTAAATAGAGAAATACTTTTAGAATTAAAAAATACAACAATTTAGACTAGATAAAAGCAAATAGCAATTAATTTTATTTGTTAACAATATATTAAATTCTTTCTATAAATATACTCTTATAATTTTACAAATAACTAATACAAATATTTATTTAGAATTTCGAATATTTAATGTAATATTTAATTATCTCGAATATCTAGAGAAAACAATTGAATTTTTTTTTTTTTTTATACTCGATTCAACACCCCTAAGAGTCTATGCGAGAATTATATATTTTTACAATTTTTAAATCTAATCAATTACGAATAGACGAACAATATTAGCGTCTACTTGTCTAATTATAATTGACTAAAATTCGCGATTATTATTTTGTTCGTAACAAGTTGTTATAACAACGTTGCGTCTTCGTCTTCTATATTGTAATATTTGTAATACAAGAAAATTCTTTAAACAAAAACTCTATAAATCTAAGAAATGTTTAAACATTATTAGCAATATTGTTGTTTAAAATTGACACAACAATTTGATAATTAAAATTATGCGCATTATTGCGACAATAAATTTGATTTTGTCTAACAATTGTTGTAAATTTGTAACATTAATTTCTTATTATATTTGTGCTCTTTTCTATTGTTATTTAGAGTAAATAAACAAAATATATTTAATTGTTATGCGTTTTTAATTGCAATCGCAAGTTCTTGTCGTATACTTAAATACTTGTTATTTGCACGAAAGTTAATTAAAGTCGATTTTGTCTATTTTTAATTGTATTAGAAGTGCATTATGCAATTTGAAACAACTAATATATAGTTGTATATATTTATGCGTAACTTTAAGTACAAGTTTGTAATACTTTGCGTTATTTTTGTCTCTTAATTATCTTAATTATTACTTCTTTTAAATTTTGTTCTAAATAAACGTCTTTTTAATAACGAGCTTGTCTAGCATTTAATTTGCGAAAGATAGACGTTACTTATGTGTCTTGTTAGCGACTTTATTTATAATTTTGTTATCTTTTATATTTGTATATTTTAAAATTTAATAAAGTTTTAATATAACGTTGCAACGTTATATTGTATTATATACTTTTTGCATTTTTCTAAAAGATATTTAATTTAATATTAATCTTATTTTTTTTATAATTTTTAGTAAAACTTAATTGTCGAAATATATTTTATAAATTTGTTTTTGCAAGTTGATAAATATCTTGCAATACTTTGTTAATTTTTCGATTGCTCTTGTAAATTTCTTAAATTTGTTGTAATATATAAGTATTATTTCGACGCTTTTTAGTTACTTCTTGATTCTTTAATTTGCTTTTATTAAAACAATAATAATATTTTTATCGCAATAATTCTTATTACAATATATTTTTCAATATTAATTAAACTTGTTTGCGTTGTATTTTTTCTTAATTATTTTCTTATTATATGCGATAATTATTTTAAAGAATTTTACTTATAAAATTGTTGTGTAAAATTGTTACTACAATAATATTGTTAATTCGAGTTTTATTCGTATTTATCTTTTCTTAAATTACAAAAATATTATTTTAAATTTTTATTTTTATTTTCTTTATAATATTAAGTCGTTGCGTATGCGCAATATTGTTGCGTTTATTATTTTGCTTAATTCTTGTATATTTATATTAGTTATTAGTTTTTATACTAATTTTTCGAAATATATATTAATAAAAATTACGTTAATTTTGATTTGTAAAACTTTTGTAAACGTTGTTTAATAAGTACTTGTAATATATTAAAACGCGCGATTTTGTATTAATTGCAACTTTAAAATAATTTTTTTTCTTAAATTTTTAATATTTCTAGACGTATATTATACAACAATATTGTAAGCTATTATCGACTTCTTAATAATAATATATTTGCGCTTATTTATCTTTAACAAAGTATTAAATATTGAACTTTCTATTATTAACGCGTTCTTATATTTGATTATTAGTTTAATCTTTATTTAATACAAATAAACTCTTTATCTTAGCTTTAAATTTAATTTAAATTTTAATACTTTAATATTTGATTTAATAATTATTTTGTGCTTTATTAACGTTATATTAACGATTATATCGAATCTCTTTAAAGTTCGCAAAAAATAAATTAGTTTATATTTTTTTTTTGCAAATTTAAATTTGTAACTTTGTGCTTATTATTTATATTTATTATATATTTAACTTAGCATTCTACAATTACGTTTAATTAATTTTATATATATTAATATATTAATGTTATTTACAAAATTTGTAGCGCTAACTTGCAATTTAATATTATTATATATCTTTAATAAATTTGCATTATAAAACAAATATAAGATTAAAAAGAAAAAAAATTTGCAATATATTTACGTTTGTATTGCGCTTCTCTATTGTATAGTTGTTTATAATTAAGATAATACAACGTTTTTTTAAAAAATTCTTTATTTATTTAAGTAAACAAGTAGAAACTTGTCTCTTCTTTATATTGTAAAGCAATTAAATATACAATATATTATTAAATATATTTAATATATTTAATATATTAAGATTAAATAAAGATATTACTCTCTTTTTTTAATTTCTTTATATTGTATAAATTTTTTTTATAATTAATTACAATATCGTGTCGATTAAATATTATTTTCTAATTTTTATTTATATATTTAATAGAATATTATGCGTTTTTACGATATAGCAAAGACGTTTCAATATTATCAACTTTAGTATTTTATTTAATATATTTAATAACGCAATAAACTTAAAGAATAATAATTTAAAGTAATTCTTTTTTCTCGATTTGCATAATATTATTGTAATTGCTTTTTTAAAATAAAACAATTGCATCTCTTTCTTAATATATTTATTAAATAAAGATTTTATTAAAGATAAAACAATGCAAATTAATTGTTGCAACGCACAATTAATTATATTGTTAATTTCTAATATTTTGTTAGAAGTTATTTTATGCATTGCTTTTATTACGTTGCGCTTCAATATTATCTTGTTATTTTTTATAAAAATTAAATAAAAGAATTTGTTTAAATTATTTATTAACATTGTAAACAAAGAAGAAAAATTAAATTAAATATTGTTTTGATTTTGTTCTTTGTTATTGTCGCAATATTTGTATCGATTTGTAATAATAATATGATAAATTTCATTAACTTTTTTGTTGTTATATTTTTGATTTACTTTATTATTTTAAAAAGATTTTTAATAATATTTTTCGAAGCTTTTATTTGTTTGCGAAACTTATTTTATTTATATCTCTTTAAAATCTTGTTCTTTTTATTGTATACTTAAACATACGTTACTTATTTGTTAAAAACATAATATTATCAATATTAGTTTTTTAATTTCTTTGATTATCTTTGTGCACTTTGTTATTTATTTAAGTTTAATTCTCTTATATAATCTTGCTTACAAAATAAAGTTTTCGATAATTTTTTTTAAAGTATTAAGTAACTCTGTTGTGTACTTATTAATATCGTCTCTTTTTATTAAAATGATTAAATAAATTTAAATAATAATTTTCTTAATATTTTATTGAACTTTTTTAAATTTATAACTTTTTAATTTTGTTTAAAACAATATTAAGACTTTCTTTGTATTCGAAGATTTAACATCGTTTTTATCGAAAAATAATTAAATAATTTTTTTTGTTTTTTTGTTTATATCGCAATATATTAATTGATTTGTTATTTTTTTTTGTAACAAACAATAAATCGATTGTAATTTAAGCGTTTTAATAATTTCTTTTTATAATTTTTCAAAAGAGAGTTAATATTACGTCGATTGCATATATTATATTTAACAAATTTTTCAAAAGCAAATATTGTTTAAAATAGAAAAAGCTCGCTTAAAAGAAATAATATCAATTAAATTTTTTTACAATAATTCTTTCGCTTTGCATGCGCAAAGTTAACTTTATCGTTAAAAAATTTCTTATGTCGATTATTTTGTTATAACTATTTAAGAGCAAGTTGTAAATATTATAAACGTTAACAAAATTATATTTTGTATTATTATTATTAAAATATATCTATAATATTATTGTTTTTATATTTTTGAAATATTATGTATTATATTAATTATTGCTATTAATGCGTTTGTTAACGTAAAAGCATATTTTTTTATTGTTATTTACAAACATAAAATTTGCGTATTTTAAATTATATATTTTCGTCTTAATATAATATTATTACGACTTTTGTATTATTAATATATTGTAATTTTGTATCTTATTCTTTTAAAGCAATATAATTATTACTTTATTTCTTAATTTGTAAATATTATATTATAATATTTTAAACTTGTTTTGTGTTTTTATTAAAGTTGTTTCGTATAATTTTCGATATTAATATCTATTAGATTGTGCATCTTTTGCGTAAAAGATATATTTTATAACAATATTATTGTTATCTTGTTGTTATCTTGTTTTACTAAAACAAATTAACTATTTAATAATTTGTTAAAACGTCTTTTCTTAATTAGTTGTTAAATTACACTTTTTTTTATTATTATAAGAATATTTTGCATGCGACTTGTTTACGTCGAGCAATTAATTGTTGTTGTCTTGCGTTTTATTCTTTTTTTTAATATTTAATTAAACGTTGTTGCATTTTCGAGAATTATTAAGGTAATTATTGTTTTGTTTGCTTTTGTTATCTTAATAATATAATATAATAATTTTGTTTTTATTACTTTTTTATTTTTAGTTTTTTGTTTTATTTTTCAAAACACTTAAAATCGAATACTTTGTAAACATTCTTACAAATATCGCATTTTTATTTTGATAAATTTAATTAATGCAAATATTAATCGAAGCAATAATCTCGCGCATAATAAATATATTGTTGCTTGTTCTTATATTCGTATATTAAATAACTATACTTTTAATACTTTATGCATTACTTTATTTTGCAACTTGTATTATAATGTTTTGCTATTTTAATATTTAACTTATAAATTATATTATATTATATTAATTTGTTTATTACTTTTACGCAATTTATTTATATTATAATAATGATATATTTCTTCTTGTTGCTCTCTCTTGTAAGTTAAATTATTTTATTAATTTTTAATTTTTAATACATAATCTTGCATAATTTTTCTATTGTTTTTGTCTTCTTCTTTTTTATGTTTTTAAATATATTTTTTATTTTAATATTGTATATTATTATCTTTGCGCATTTATAACGCAAAATTATTGCAATAAATATATTTTTAACTTAAAAATTACTTAATTTTAGAATTTTCTTGTTATACTTGTTATTAATTTTAAAAATTATTATTTTTTTAAAACGTCTTATCTTTTATATTTTTTTTTTGCGTATTTAGTGTATTAACAATATTTAAGTCGCACGTTAATGCAATTATTTTTGTTGCCTTTATCTTATATACTTTCTTTGTCTCTTTCTTTGTCTTAATTTATATTATTAATTTTATTTTCTTAATTAATTGTTGCTTTAAGAATATTTATTTAATATTAATTTAATTGTTGTCTATGCAATTAATAACAAGCTTTGTACTATGCTTATCTATGTATTTGCATCTTGTGTGTTTTTCTTAATTTTTTTTACTTTTTCTAGTTAATTTGTTGTCTTCTTTAATTTCTTTGATATAAAATTATGTCGATTTGTTTATTTTTCGCGAAGAGTTTGTTAAAGTTGCGCGTAAGTTTCTTGATAAAAATATATTACTTAATTAATATCGTTATCGAAATTATTTCGAACTAGACTAATCGTTGGGCCAAGTTATGATATTACCTCTCTAATTCGACCTGACGCCAAGATTGGATCGCGACGATTTTTTGGAATCGAATCGCTCAAATTAGTTTAGCGCGCTTCGCGCTAAACTACTTATATTAATCGACTAAACTACTTTGAGCGAATCGATTTCTCGAATTTTTTTTGACCTAGGTCTTGGCATTTGCACGTGACATTTCCGGGTTAGCGCGACTAGTCTATTTCGAACGCGTTTTTTCTCTTAGATTTATAAAGCTTCTTGATTTTTATTATCTTTGCGATAATCTTTGTCGCAATTTATAATAAATTGCGTTAAGACATATTAAGAACATCTTAATTGCTTGTCAATGTCGTATTAATTACGTTTATTTGATTTTAACAATTAAGATAAATTGTAAACGTTATTGTTAATAAGATTTTCTCTCTTGTCTCTTCTCGTATAATAAAATAGTATAATATCGATTTTCGTAGATTAACAAAAAAAAAATTAATAAATAATTGAAATTGATTTTTGTTTTTTAATAGAAATTGTAACAAGAGTTTGCAATAAAGTTTTAACAAAGCTTGCAAAATATTATTCGAAAATAGAAGAATTTAATAATATGTTATACAATTTTGTTAATATCTTAAATTCTATGTAGAAATTAAGTTTTTACAAAATATAAAATAAGAAGAATAATAATAATATTATTATTAATTACAAGACAAAATTCAAAATTGAGTTCAAAATTTATTTTCCACATTACTACAATTTAATTGCTAGTTTAAGAGCAAAAATACAAAGAGCAAATATTGCTAAAAAGATAATACAATATAGTAATATATATAAGTTTTTGCTAATACTTTTGTAGTTTGTTGCAACTATTGCAAGATTTTTACTTTAACAATCTTAATACTTTTGTTCGACTCAAAATAAAGATAATCGATATCTTTAAACTAATATTATAAAGAATAAATATTCAATTTAAGAGTATTAAAAAAATAATACTTCGAACTTTCTCAAACTAATGCAAATAACTCGAGATATACTTTTATACTTAGTATTATTAATAAATATTAAACAAACTTTTAGTTTTACTCGAAAAGAATATTAATAAAATCGATCTTAAATAAGTTTGCAAACAATCGAGAAAATTATAATAATTAAGTATTATAATTGTACTATAGGTTTAGACTTAAAAAAGATTGTTATTAAATTGTAAAATATATATTGCAAAAAAAAATTAAGCAATAAATAGAGAAAAAAATTCTTTTCGAATAGAGTTTAAGATTGTTTTAAATTAGATTTATTAATAGATATATTATATTATTAAAGATATTGTATCTACAACTACAATATAAATAAACAAGTTTTATTAATAATAATGCAAAAAAATAATGCATTTAATAACTTCGATTGCTAGAAAAAAACTATTAATAATTGAATTTCAAAGATTTAACTTATAGCTAATACAAAAAGTATATTATAATTGTTCGAAAAAAAATATAGAATTACTCTAGAATTTCTATTACTAGAAAAGATCGAATTGCTTTATTAAATATAGCGTAATTGTCGAATTAAGTTTCAACTCGATCGAATTAATTCGCTCAATTTTGATTCTAAGATTAGGCAAATTTCCTAGTTCAATAGAGTAAAATAAGCGAAGAATATATGCTAAGTATTTAACTCGATTTATTCGATTACGTAACGTTACGTAGTACGTTAATTCGATTAAGCTAGCGCAAAATTTACGCTAATTATATGCAATTAGCGTAAATTTTGCGCTAGCTTAATCGAGTTAGCGCATAGATAAGATAAGATAAAATAAGCGAATATTAGCGTAACAAAGTTAGTTTAAATTCTTGACATTAATTTAACAAAATTAGATTCTAAAATTAGATTCGCGTCTTAATCTTAACTCAATTCTACGAAACTCAAGAGAGTAAATCAAGTTAAGAAAAAAATGTTCGATTCGACTTAACAATTACATTAATTAAATACTTAATAAACTAACAATTCTTAAACTAAATTGTTATATATTTAACATAAATTGTCGCAAGATTCGAATTTATATAGAGTAAAATATTAATTAAATTTTGTAGTTATAATAGTAATGCAACAAGATAATACACTTATTAGAAAAAAAGATATATATAAATATTTTTGCAACTTCTTGAAATATATTTAAGATCGAACTCTAAATACAATATTTGATTTTTTTAACAATTATAATTTTAAGTTTTGTTATATAGTATTTTGCGAATCAAATATTAAAATAAATATTTAGAAATAAGAAAGTCGATCGACTTCTAATATTTTTTAATCTTTCGAAGTACAATAGCTTTAAATTTCTATTTTCGCTTTCTTTATCGCAAAATATTAGCATATTAATTGAAAATATATTATCTATTTGCATTATCTTGTCTATAATAGCACTATAAATACTCTTTTTTTTTAAATATACTTGTTTTCGATATTTTTATCTTTATTACTATTTATTTTGTCTTGTTTAAACTAATTACGAAGAATTATTCTATTGCAAGAGAGTTTCGAAACAAACTTTTAATTTAGCAAATTAAGCTTATTAGTTATAAACAAGACGTATTGTATTACTTGTATATATTATTTGTTTGCTTTGTACAAATTATCGAAGATAGTAATATTAATTAAAATAAATTAATATATATATAAGAAGTTATAGAGAAAAGCGCGATAATTTTTAGAACTTTTATCAATAGAAACACGTCGAAAATCGCGTTAAAAATCGCGTAAAAATAGAAGCTTAAATTAACAATTAACAACAAAGTTACGTAAAATAAACAATAAAGAAGTTAACGTAAATAAATTTGCATTTCTTATCGATAAGATTAGATACATATTAATATAAAAAATAATAATTGTGTTAAGTAAGAATTTCAAAGTAAGTAAAAGTAAAAATAAGACATAACTCTAATTCTAACGTATATAATTCTTATTTTAATTTGTAAAATTATCTTTTAATATCTTATCTATAATCTTATCGATTTTTGAAACTCTTCTATATTTTAAATCTTATAATATTTTACTAAATATCGAGATATACTTATAATCTAGTATACGACTATATTATCTATATATATTACTAGTAAACCAAGCTAAGAAATTGCACAAATAATAGAATTACTATTAAATTACTCAAAAAGTATTGCAAGTCGCAATTGCGCGCAAGAATAAAATAATAATAAGAAAAAACTATATCGAGAACAAAGCAACAATTGCAAGATTATCTTAATTTGTGTTAAAAAGTTGCGTAAAATATTTGTTTAAATAGAAGTCTCTTAACTAGATAGTAAAGTTATAGAGAACAATATTAGAGATAAAATTGACAAGTATCAAATTAATTAAGATATTTATAATAATGTATTTAAATAATATAATAAAATATAAAATATTAACAACTTAATAATACAATACTTTAAAAATTAGTTTAGATAGAAAGCAAAGAAAAAGTTTACAATTGAGAAAATAGAGTAACTTAGAGTTACTTAAGAAGTGCAAACAATATATAAGAATATAGATATAATAATAACATTTTTCTCTCAAAATATATATATTATCTAAATATATTATCTATTTTCTATACTTAAGCTAATTAATATTGCAGTTAAATATCAATAATAAGTTTAATATTAATAAAAGTTTCTCGACATTTAGAAAATTAATTGTAAAGATTATTTAATAACAAGTTATTTACTATAATAGTTTAAATAACTTGAAGAGAGTTAATAACGTTAATTCTTTTAATTTGTATAGCAGCTTTATTAAGAAATTCGCGTTATCGAAAAACGCAAAAGAGAGAGAAATTTCTAATTTTATCGATATTAAGATAGAGAATTCTAACAATACTGTTAAAAATAATAATAATCAAGAAATTCGATATACAACTTAAGAAGATACTAAAACATTAGATTATAACTACTATAAAACTACTAATATTAATAATAATAGCAAAAAGAAGAATGCAAGCAATAAAAATTATGATTGAGACAACAAAAATAATAACAAAATCGAAAGCAACTTAAATTAAATTGTTTAAAATAACAGTACAACAAACAAGATTATTAAGATCTCGAACTAATAGTTTTATATACTTAGCTTAGAGAGCTTACTATTACAAATTAATATTAGTATATATTAGTATATTGTATTATTATATTGTATTACTATATTACCTTATTAAATCTAAAATATACAATTAAGAATTTAAACAAATCAATTATAATCTATAATAAAATTAATATTTTAACAATTTAAATCGATTTTTCAACTCGATTTTCGATTTTAAGTGTGAAATTAAATCGAATTGTTAATTTCAATTTTAGAAATTAAATTGTTAAAACTTTCTATTTAGTTCGAATCGAATTGTTAAGATTCGATTCGATTTTCCGAATCGAACTCGATTTCTCGAATCGACACAATTAATCTATTTTTACTCAATAAGTCTTTAACGTATAGCGCGCGCTTATAATTTAACTATATTAAGAAATAAAATAGAAAAAGAAGAACAACAAGTTAGTTGTTATTAGATAGTTTTATAAACAAAACTTTAATAGATTTATTAGTTTAAGAGAAAGAAAGCAAGATAAGAAAAAAAAATCTAATATAATTTAATTTAATCTAATATAGTTTGACAATCTCTTTCTATTAATAAGTAAATATAAATTAAAATAATAAAACTTTTTGAAAACTTTACTAATTTATAATCTCTTAAACATTCATATCTATTATTAAGATTAGAGTTTTATATAGACGCGTAATTATAGTAAGATTTGAACAAGATTCAAAAAAATTAAAATATAATATTCTAATATAGTCTAATAGTATTTGAGCACAATCTATTAATCTCTTTCTTTTTTTAAAGACTTTGTCGAAATTACGATTTCTTAAATATTCTTTTCTATTATATTTTTTTAACTTATTCTATTCTTTTTCTTAGATTTTTTGCTTTCTTCTTGTTAAAGTTACAATCGATATCGAATATATTAAATATATTGTCGAATTTGTTTTTAAGAAATAAGTTAAGATAGATAAAGTAATAAAAGTCTAGAATATTATTGTTAATTATCTTTTTGTTCTCTAATACTACAATTAGAATCTTGCGTAGATACGCAATTGTAACAAAAAAATAACTTGTAAGAATAAAAATATGGCATTCTAACTTAGTCTGATCGCGTTTTAATATTGTTTTATAATTTATTTCTTCTTTTAAAGACATTATTGAAGTTATAATTTTTTAGATATTTCTTTCTACTATATCTCTCTAACTTACGCTCTCTTCTTCTATTTTTAGATTTTTTTTTTCTATTAAAGTTACAACTAATATCGAATATATTAAGTATATTGTTAAATGCAAACTTAAGAAATAGATTATAATAGAAAAAGCAATAAAAGTTAGAATCTTATTGTTAAATATCACTTTATTTTTTATTATCGAAATCGAAATCTTGTATAAGCGCATAGTTGTAATAAAGAACAAGATTGTAACTTATAATTTACTTATATATATAAAGAAATACTATACAATATATTAAAAGCATAAAGAAAGTTAAAGTAAATCTATAAATTATAATTATAAAATATAAGTCAATATATAAGAATTATAAGCAAAAGAATATAAACAAAAAATATTTCAAAATAATTAATTTGCAGAGATTGTAAGATTATTAGAGTAATTGTAGCTTAATATTTGTTCGACAAAGAAACAATCTTTATTAGATAATTTATGTCTAGATTGATTGTCAATTCGATGTTCGATTCCAACTTCGAAATCGAATCGAATTGTTAAGAAATCGAATAAAATCGAATTGTTTAAAGAAGCTAGCTTATTATTATAATAAGTTTAGTTTAGTCGAAAAGTTACTATTTTAAGCAATTCGATTTCAAAAAAAAATCGAGAAATCGAATCTTGACATTCTCACGTGATATTTTCGGTTTCTCGCGATTAGTCTATTTATGTCTTTCGAATTTAATATATTTGTTTTGTTGATTTGCTAATTGTTTTGTAAGTAAAGAGTTAATAAAAGTAAAATTAAATATATAGTTTCTGCAATTAGAATAATATTGTTAATTAGATTAATTTTATCTAACTTCGACTTATCTTAGATTTAAGAAATTTTTTATCTCTAATACTTAGCTTATTGTTTTTTGATACAATTAAAACAATATATTTGTTACTAAATTTAAATATCTTAGCAATTCTTCTTACAATTATTAAGAATCTCTTTGCAAACAAATATAGAAAAAATTAAAAAATATATATATAAACGCAAGTATTTGTTTTGTTTGCAAAGAATTATATCTCTTGCTTGTATATAACAATACTTAAGAGTATACTATATACTATTGAGCAAACAATTTTGTTAAAGATTTTTAAAAAAAGTACTAAGTTAAATTAATTTAAATAACAACAATATAAACTTAGAATCTTCTATAGAAATAGAGTAAACAATAATAGATTAGCTCGAAATAACAGAATTAGTTAATTAATTTTATATATTCTTAAGAAATAAAAAAAACAATTATTCAAAATTTACAATTTAAATATTTTTAACTTTTTAAATCTAATTAGAGATAAATAATATTATATTTTTAATACAACTTTCTAGTATAGCAATCTTATTGTCGAAGCGCAACTTTTGTTAATTGCAAGAAGATTTTAAATAACGTAATTATTGAATCGAGTTTCAATTTAATTAAACTGACTCGCTCGATCTTGATTCTAGAGTCAAGCAAATTTCCTAGCTTAACAAAATAAAACGAGCGAAGAATGCGCGTCGAGTGTTTAATTCGACTTACTCGATTACGTAACGTTACGTAACGCGCTAATTCGATTAAGCTAATGTAGAGTTTACCCTAATTATATGCGATTAGCATAAATTCTACGCTAGCTTAATCGAGTTAGCGCATAGATAAAATAAGATAAGATAAGCGAATATTAATGCAATAGAGTTAGCTTAAGTTCTTGACATTAACTTGACGAAACTCGACTCTAGAATTAGATTCGCGTCTTAATCTTAACTTAACTCTACAAAACTCAAGAGAATAAGTCGAATTAAGAAAAAAAATGTTCGATTCGACTTAACGATTACACTAATTTCAAACTTGTTAAAAAAAAAGTAACAATAACAATCTTAAAAAATTAGAGAAGAATAATATTCGAATAGATAAAAAGAAAACTAAAATTAAAAGTTTAAAAAAGCAACTAGAAACAAAGTTTATAATAGCAAAAACAACTATACAAGTTAATATCTACAAAAAGATAATTAAATATTTAGCAAAGTATTTAATTGTTAACATATTTAGATTGTTGCAATCTTTTTTTAATTTAATAAAAAAAAAAAAAAAATGTTTAATAATTAGACTAATTATATTATAACTTACTAATTATTGCAATCTAAATATATAGCTAATAATATAAATAGATTCTTTAGTAGTGTAATTGTTGGATTGAGTTTCAATTCGATCGAATTAACTCGCTTAATTCTAATTCTAAGATTAGACAAATTTTCTAATTTAACAAAGTAAGACGAGCAAAGAATACGCGTCGAGTATTTAATTCGACTTATTCGATTACGTAACATTACGTAACGCGCTAATTATATACGATTAGCTTAAATTCTGCGCTAATTATATGTAATTAGCGTAAATTCTACGTTAGTCTAATTGAGTTAGCGCATAGATAAAATAAGATAAGATAAGCGAATACTAACTCGATAAAGTTAGTTTAAATTCTTGACATTAATTCGACGAAACTCGATTCTAAAATTAGGTTCGTGTCTTGATTCTAACTCAATTCTATAAGATTCAAGAGAATAGATTAAATTGAGAAAAAAGTATTCGTTTCGATCCAACAATTATACTATTCTTTAGTAATATTGATTTTAAATTATTGTACAATCTTTTAAACTTTAGAAGCTTAAACAAATAATAGAACAACTTGTATTATATTCTCTATAAAAATTGCAACAACGTTTAAATATATACTTAATTCGAATTAAGTAAAATAACTTATATATTGCAAAATCAATCTTATATAGTTTAGTATCGAGGAATAATAGAAATAATCGAATTTCTTATTAATTATTTGGCGTTTACAAACAATCTTGTATATTAGCTAGTTTATTAGTAGAATATAATAAGAAAGATTCAAATATATAATAAGTTTTATACAAGAAACTAATAATAGAAAATTTAATTAAATCTTTCGAATAAAATAATTGTATTATCTATTATACTATTTATTAACAAAATTATATTAACTAGAATATATAACAACAAATAGATATATTCGATATATATAACAATTGAAAATCTTGACAATAAAACAAGAAGAAATTAAATTTACTTAGATTTTATTTAGTTAAATTTTATTTTAATTGTTAAATTAGAGAATATAGATATTAAAATTAATATATATTATCGAGCAATAGAAATAATTCTTAAATTTAAAAGCAATTTTTTTTTATAGAATATTTACTCTAATCGATTGTTTGTAGCTATCAAGATTTTTATTATTAGAGAAATATTTATTCTTTATACTAACAAATATATTTAACGTAACTATTTTATATTAATCGATATAAATGTCGATTATAAAAAATGAATTCCAATTATCGATATTAAAAGCAATTGATATTGCAATATATATATTAATTAATTTAGTTGCATTTACAAAAGTACTTAGATATAGATTCTTTATTAAATTAAAAATAATATCTCGAATAAGTATTTAGATTAAGTATATTTAATAAAGAATTTTACTTAAAAGTATTAATTTGTAAATATTTGTAATACAATAATAGTAAATATTTTGTATTAATTTTACAACAACAATATTGTAAATTATCTACTTAATAAATTTACAAATATATCAATTATTATATTTTACAATTTAAGAGAAGTTAGAATAACTCTATTTTCTCGAGAAAAAATACAATAGATTAGCTTGAATAACACTTTTAACTTATAATAATTATCGACAATTCGAAATAATTCTCTAGAGATTCTATTAGCGATTCGAGGTTTTCGAAATTGTTATGTCGATATCTTAGCTCTAAAGTTACATTAGTAGATCTAGTTAATCTCGAGTAAACTTTAAGCATTATCAAAAATTTAAGAGATACGTTAAGCATTACTCGAATATTATTTGTATTGTTAAGACTTGTCGAACGCAATCTACAAGTATTATCTATTATGCGCAATCAATTACGCGCAATTAATTACGAGCAATTAATTATGCAAATAGAGTGCTTCTTAAATGCACATCGCTCTTGCGTAGAAATCTTACAAATTATTCGATTTTGTTATACAAATTACTATAATGTAAACAAGTAACAAGTAAAGATTTAATCGAAATGTTGCGAGAGTTCGTACGCATTTCGAACATCAAAATTATATTTTTTGTTAAGTCTTTTCTAATTTTTTAAATGCAAGCTTTCGATTGTTTTTCAAGCGATCTTTGAGCTAATCTCGAATTACTCAAGTTATCTTAACATCTTGAAATTAAGAGATCGATTACTCGAAATGTCGATAATATATATAAAATTTAAATACTTTAACTATTTTAATAAAATTAAACAATACAATAAGTAGAAGTCGATTTTGCGTTAATTAATTTTTATAATAGTTTTGTTGCTTATTTTAATTTTATTATATACAATATTGTGCGTTCAAATATTTCTAAATTTTGTTATATTAATATACTATTGTTACGAGCCTAGCTCGAAATAGCGTGATATATAATTTACAACACAACATGTAGCACAAAGCACAACTATCTACGTATTTGTCGACTTGACGAACGAACAATGTTCGACATGTTCGACAATAAGTTAAGCGAACAATGTTCGACATGCTTGACAACAAATTGAGCGAACAATGTTCGACATGTTCGATAGCAAGCTAAGCGAACAAAAGAAATCTTCTTAGTATATAGATTTTCGAACACGACTTTCTTATGAATCGTGTTCAATTTATCTTAAGTTTTTACTTATTGTTACAACTACTAAGTTGCAAATTCTTATTATTAAATGATTGTTTACATTGTTTAAAGACGTCTACAAATCTTTTTAATAACATAACTCTCTTTAATATTTTTTACAAAAGTACTAGCGTAACACTTTGAACACTTTAAGAATGTTTGTATTAAATTAACGCGTCTCTATTTCAAGCATTAGCTTAATAGCATCACGTCGACTCTTTGTTAATAAAGACAACAAGATAAGAATTAACAAGCTTGACGTCTATTATAAAGATCGAATTAATTTAAAGAACTAGCTTATGTAAATAAATATTTACTTCATCTTCTATTTTGTTTTAGCGAACAAAAAGACGATTTTCGCATTCACATTTTTTAAAGAAAGAGTTTAACATTAGCTTAAGTCGAACTTACGCAAGTATTTAAAAAATTATAACGAAAATTCTTGTGCGATGTTCACGAACTTCGACAACTTCAAAAGAGAGCTTCGAAGAATCTTTGAAATGTTTAACGAGAAACAAATTGCAAAAAAAGTAATTTAGCATCTAATTTAACGAATCTTTGCAATAGATTACGTAGCAAGATTTTAAAAGTATATCAATCTTATTAAATAAAACGATGTCGCACTTATAACAATGTTTCGACGAAATCTTAAAAACAATCTTAAAAACAAAATTATATGCGATAGCAAATTTATTAACGACATGTTCGATCTTATCGAAGTAGTTATCGATTTCGACGACAAATTGTATAAAAAAATTATAAAAAAGCGATACAATTAATTTCACAAAAAAGCAAGAATCTTCTTTGAATTAACGATCGAATATTATTAAAAAAAATTCGTTTTAATTAGAAATATAATAATTCAAACTATTATAAGCTTGCATCTATGAAATTGAATTTTATTTAACAACGCAAAAAGAAAAATTTTAGAGAAAAGCAAGATAATAAATTTTAGAAAACGTGCTATTTATGTGGCAAATTAAGTCACTTCGCAAAAGATTATTAATTACGAAACTTAATAAATCGTCGATAAATCAATTTTATATTAAGAGAGACATTTAATAGTTAAAACAATATTAAAAAGCAAATTAACGCAAAGACAAACACCTTCGAAACTAGATCGAACGACAATTACTATCTAATAAAGAACTTAAATTAATTATAAAAAGTTCTAGATAAAACATTATTAAACAAGGCACTCGCATTTACGCAAGAAATTAATTAAGTACTTTAGAAAACTATTAAGTTTCGCAATCTAGTAATCGACTTCAATGAAAAATACGATTAAAAAGACTTTCACGAATGCATAAAAGACATCACGAATCATCTTAAGACTTTAGTTAATTTATCGAAGATTGTAAACGAATGCGAGAAGAAACTAGAAAGCAATGTCACTATAGAAAAGAACATACTTGATATTATTATAAAACAATTGAATTTTATAGCATACGCAAGTCTTAATTAAACAATTTGTTACAACAACTTATGCTAAACTTATCTAAAAAAAAAGAACGAAATTAATTAATTTTCTAGAAAGTTAAAGTTAATAATTTATCAACAAAAGAAAGTTTAGCGCAAATAGACGTTTGAAGCAAAAGTTACAACACAAAAACAAGAAAAAGTTCAAATTTTTTAATAAAAAGCATACTAGAGAAATGCAATATGTTAGTCTAGCAACAACAACTAAACTTAACAACGTACGCACGATATTTTATCACATTAGTTAAAATTAACGATTGTTGACTCACAACAATAATCGATTTTGATGCAATAAATAATTTTATAATTAGAGCTTTTGTAAAGAGAAAAAAATACTTTACTTAAAAGAAGTCTAACGCTTACAATTTAATAATTGTAGATGAAAACTCGTTATTCGCAAAAAATAAAAGAGTAAATAAAGAAATAAAATTATTATCAATAGCTATTTAACAACATTACGAGAAACTAATTTTTAATATAGTGGAAATAATCACTTATAATATCGTTCTAGAAATGCCTTAATTAAAGTAGCACAACTTAAAAATTAATTAAAATACACAAGTACTTAGATTCGCACAATGTGATCACGCAATTCACATTCAATCTATGCATTAATAACGTTCAATAATAGATAAAAGATTGAATTGAAACTCGATCGCAAGTAACGAGTTTACATTTTCGCAAAAAAACGATTTAATAAAGTTCGATTCAATAAACATTAACAAAGATTAACTAAATCACAAAGTTAAAATAAATGAAAAAAATTGCGAATCTTTTAAGAACTTTAAACTATTTAATATATCGAAAAAATTGCTAAAGCATATATCACGAATACATAATAATTGAAAGCATTTATTTTAGAAAGAGAAAACGATTAAGATTTTATCTAAACATTAATTGTGAAATTACGAAATTAAACTTGAATTAAATAAGCAATTTACGTTTAAACTTATATATGCTTTATTCGAAAAAAAGCTAAAAACACTTCGCGAATACTTAGTAAAAAACGAAAAAAAAAAATTTATTAAAAAATTCTAATTATAAATAAAATACTCGATTGTTTTTGTACTTAAAAAGAACGAAACTCTTCGTTTATGTGTAAATTATCGAAAGCTAAATAATATTATAATAAAGAATCGATATTTATTACTTAACATTAGTAAGCTTCAAAATCGATTATTTGAAGCAAAATACTTTATTAAATTGAACTTACGAAAAGCGTACAACTAGATAAGAATAAAGATAAAAAAAGAGTAAAAAACAACTTTTTGTATACGATATAAATTATACAAATACACAATAATGTTGTTCGAACTTACGAACGTTTCAACAATATATCAAGAAATAATTAATGATGTACTACAACAATATCTAGATCAATTTGTCATAGTCTACTTGAACAACATTATAATTTACTCAAATATCTTGAAAGAACATGTGAATTATATTTTCAAAATACTAAAATATTTGAATAAGAGAAATCTACATTTTAAACTAAAGAAATGCGAGTTTCATTAAGGGAGTTAATTTTCTTAAATTTGTCGTTAAACAACATAAAGTACGCATGAATCTCGAAAAGCTACGAACAATTAAAGAATGAAAATCATTTATTAACGTTAAAAAAGTTTAATTTTTTTTAGATTTTATAAATTACAATAAGAAGTTTATCAAAGATTACTTTGTTAGCGCAATATTATTAACGAATTTTACAAAAAAAAAAACATCATAAATATAAAAATTGACGAAAGAGAAATTATTTTAGAATCTTAAGCTAAAATGCTTAAAGAAATTAGTACTAAAAATGTATAAATCACAATTATTAAGCAAAATTGAAATCGACGCATTAGATTTAATTATTAATGTATGCTTTAATTAAAAGCATAAAAAAATGTAACACTTAATAGCATATCTTTCGAAAAAACTCTTGTTAATCGAACAAAATTATAATATTTACGACAAAAAGCTACTTGCTATTGTAGCATTTCTAAAATCATAAAAAGTATATATTGAAGAATTATTAAAACTTACGATTTTTATAAATCACAAAAATCTTTTGCATTTCACTACTATTAAACAATTTAATAGAAGGCAAATGCGATAATTAAAGCGACTCGAACAATACAAGTTTAAAATATAGTATACATTAGACAAAGATAATAACAAAGCAAACGCATTTAATAGAAAAAGTAATTATATAAAAACAAAGAAATCGTTTAATTATAACATACTTACAATTAATAAGAACGAATCATTATTAACAAACAAACATAAGCTAAATGCTACTTTACGAATACTTAAAGACAACAAAAAAGAATTTTTAATAAAGAAAGATAAACTCTAGATATTTATTAATAAAATCGACAAATATATAAGAGAACATTATAATAAATTATTGCAAAAGCATTCGAAAGTAATTAAAATTCTTTAGCTTTTACGTTAGCATTGTTAGTCTTTTTAGATAAAACAAGTTGTCAAGACATACATTAAAAGATGTCTTAGTTGTTAGCAAAACAAACATAATGCACATGCGAACTATAGCGAGATTCAATATTAAGAATTACTTAAATCGTTATAAGACAAAATTACAATAAACTTTATTATTAAGTTGCTTAAGTTAACGAATCTAGCAATTAAAAACAAATATAATTCAATATTAATAATAATTAATAAATTTATTAAGTACTTATATATTATCGTATGCAAAGAGAAGTTTATAGCAAAACAACTAAAATACATTGTATTAAATCGACTTATACAATATTATAATATACTTAAAGAATTAATTAGTAATAGAGACAAGCTCTTTACGTCTAATTATTAAAAGACGTTTTTATCAATGTTAGAAACAAGACTTAGAATGTTTATTGTCTATTATTTGATTACGAATGATTAAATAGAGCGAACAAACTAAAGTCTAAAACAATATTTAAAACTCTACGTCAACAATATTTATAGCAATTGAATATTACTTTTATCTATAACTTAATTAACACTAAATGCAAAGATTTCAAATATCGTTAAAATAACTTTATTCTTTGCCAATTATAACAAAAAATTTAATCTCTTTAAGAAAGAGCGAAAGCATCTATTAGCTTAATTAGTCATCGAGAGAGTAGCGACACTAAAAAAGATACACGACAACATCTCAAAAATGCAAGAGAAGTTGATCAAATATTAGAACAAAAAACGAAAAACGACATCTTAATTAAAGAAAAAAAATTAAATATATCTTTTTACGAAAAATCTTAAGACAAGAAAGTTAAACAAGAAATTAAATTATATTAAAGTTAAATCGTTTCTCGTTAAGAAGACAAAAAAATTAATTAATTACGAACTCGACTTACTTAAGAACGTCAAAATATTTCTAACATTTTATATCTTATTATTGAAATTAGTCGACTCTATTACGTCTATACAAAAAACATTTTATTACAAAGCTCAAGAAGAAAGTAAATACGAAGTGAAAAAAATTCTAAAGTAGCAAAATCAAAACTATCTAATCAAGTAAAAAAGATATTTCACCTTAGAGAACACATAAGAATCCAAGAAGAATCTTGATGATTGCTATGATTTTATTTAGAAATTTTATCAAAATTCGAAAAATTATCTAGCATAGCGAAAGATAACTAGAAGATAAAAGATAACTCAACAAAAACATTCGCAACAAGATAGTTAAAGAATTCGAGAACATTTAACTTCTTTATTTTCGACAATAAACATTGTGTCTTTTGTTTCGTTTTCGCATTAATTGTCTTCAAAATCTTCTTATTTCGTAGCAATCGAACTATGACAATTGTTAACAAAGCTTCATCTTTAGCGATCTTAATAAAAAGATCTTTTCTATTATGATTAAGAAAAAATCACGACATGTTTACGCACAATTTGTTCGCAAAAACACATTCAAAACACTTTAAACAAAACAAAAAGTCTTTCATGACAATACAAAAATAACTAGAGAGAGAGCAACGTTCGCAAGCAATATCTATTAATGTATTGTAACATTCAATTTCAAATGCAATACGAAGACGACTTTGTTGCTAATAAGACATAATAGAAGAAACGTTTGACTTTTGAAACGAAAATCTTTAAAAAAAAGAATAGTGTTACGAGTTTAGCTCGAAACAACGTAATATATAATCTACGACACAATATATAATACGAAGTACGATTACTTGCGTATTCGTCGACTTAACAAATAAATAATGCTCGACATGTTTGACAACAAATTGAGCAAACAATGCTTAACATGTTCGATAACAAGTTGAGCGAACAATGTTCGACATATTTGACAACAAGCTAAGCGAACAAGAAGAGTCTTCTTAGTATATAGATTTTCAAATACGACTTTCTTATAAATTGTGTTCAATTTATCTTAAGTCTTTATTTTTTGTTACGACTACTAAGTTGCAAATTCTTGTTATCAAGTGATTGCTTACATTGTTTGAAGACGTCTACAAATCTTTCTAATAGCATAACTCTCTCTAATATCTCTTACAAAAGTATTAGCGTAACAATTATTGAACTTACAACAATAAAATATTGCACTATATAAATTATATCTTATATTATATTAATAAACTAAAAAAGATTTTTTGCAAGTTTCGAAAAGAAAAGAGAAATTTAATAAATTATTTTAACTTATTTAAATATTATATATTAAGTTATTAAATCTTGTATATAAAGAAATCTAAAACTTCTATTAAATACAATAATTTGACAAAGAAAACAATATATAAAGAAATTAAGTTACAATATAGTTAAACTAATAAATACTCAAACAATTAAAAATAGATTTTGTATTATAATATTCGAAAATTAAAATATAAACAATAAACAATCTATTACTATATAATAATTCGAGAGCGCTTAATTAAATTAATATAACGTTCGATTAAAATAATATTACTATTATGTCGTCGAACTTGTTTCTCGAACGTGCAAGAACAACACTTCTAGTATATCTATGTAATAGATAATATTGCGTTTGTTAGATTGCGATTATTATAATTTTTTGATTTGATAAGTTTTAAGCATCTATTATTCTAAAGACGTTATAGAGTAATTGCAATCTAACGAGTGCAAAAGTTAAAATTGTCAAATTGTAAGTTCGATTTCGTAAGAATGTTTGTTAAGTCTTAAGATTTTTGATTGTACTTACAAAATGTCTCGTTCTTAAGAATCTATTTATAGTATTAATAAATTAGAAAAGATATATTGCGAGCGTAGCTCGATCTAACTTTCTTTTAACTTATTTTCGCGAACGTAAATTTAGAGAAAAAGATAGCTATTATATTATCGAGTTTGCTCTTCGAACGCGTAGAGACAACACTTCTAGTATATTTGTGTAATAGATAATATCACGTTTGTTAGATCGCAATTATTGTAGACTAGTCGCGCTAACCCGGAAATGTCACGTGCAAATGCCAAGACTTGGGTCAAAAAAAATCGAGAAATTGAATTGCTCAAAGTAGTTTAGTCGATTACTATAAGTAGTTTAGCGCGAAGCGCGAAGCGCGCTAAACTAATTTGAGCGATTCGATTTCAAAAAATCGTCGCGACTCGATCTTGGCGCCAAGTCGAACTAGAGGGGTAATATCATAATCTAGCTCGACGATCAATCTAGATTATTGTAATCTTTTAACTTGATAAGTCTTAAACATTTATTACTCTAGAGACGTTACAATTACAATCGATTAAATTAATACAAACAAGAAAATTAAGATTATAACAACTTTACAATTATAAAAGTTAAAGTTGTTTTACTAAGCAATTAATTCGAACATAAAGAGTAGACTCAAAATAATTAATATAAATTTTAAATACTAAAGATGCGCTACTAATATTATTAAATATTTTTAAATTTTCGATTTTATTAAAGCTCTTAATTTGTTTATTTGTTATTAATAAGTTGTAAGAGATTAAGTACAAAAGAAAAGAAAAATAACTTTTAAAAACAAGAATATCTTCTTCTATTGCAAGAAGAATAATTTCTTATAAGTAAATAATTGTCTTGTTTGCATTTATCTCTCTATTATTTACTAAAAACATACTATTAAAACAATAGATATTAATAAACAAACTTGCAAAATAGTTTGTTGCTTCTATATTTAAAATAACAAGAACAACTTAATTCGACAAGATTAAATATAAGTTTAGAGCTATATATTTAGCGCAAAGAAATAGATAGATAGTAAAAAAATAAAATAGAAGATTTTAAATTGTATTAAAGAAATATTAATAAGATAATTACTAATTGTAATAACAATTTAAGATTCTAACAACAAGCAATACAATTGTAAAGAGAAAATAATATATTATTAAGAAGCTCTAATAGATATTTTGCAATAATACAATAATAATTTTTCTTATAATATTTATAAAATAATTAAAGCAAATTGTTTCAATTAAGAATATTAATTAAATTGACAAAATTTAAGCTTGCGTTAATTCTAAACTTTATTAATTATTAAATATAGTACTTATATTGTTTCGACAAATAAAACAAACAAGAGTTTCTATATTAATAATTCTTGCAACTAAGAAATATACAATTTACTATACAATAACAACTAAAAGAATCTTGATATTAAACAAGCTAACAAGATAACAAAAAATATAGCAATAAAGATTGCAAAGCAAAAACAAAATACTATTAAAACAACTAAAATTATAATAACAAAAATTGCAAAGTAGAAACAAAAGACTTAAAAAATTGTCAAGAATATGACAATAAAAATTGCAAGATAAGATAAATTAATAATGAAAGAGAGTGCAAATTAAAGTAACGCAATTGCTAAATTAACAAATAAGTCTAAAAATATCAAATAAACAATAAAATAAAGCAATATATATAAATATAATTGTAATAGATTGTATATTGTTGTTTCGATTGCGTTTTACAACGCTAATTAAAACAAGTAAAACAATATTATTGTTTAAAATTTCGAATATAGATTATGCAAGAATTAAATATCTAAACAAATAATACAACATTAGTTAAACAATTAGTCGAACAATTAGTTAAACAATTAATCGAACTTCTTAAGTAATTAGATTGACAAATAGAATAATATTTGCTAAAATAATAATAACAATTGTTAAACTTAATATTATATCTAAATCATAATATAAGTTTCAATGCAAAAAATAATATAATTTTTTATTTGTTTCTAATAAATAGTTCTAATGTCTAGTGTACTTGATTATATAGTTTCGATAATTGTTTAAATCTATGTTTACAAATCTGCAGAATCTAAAAAATTTGAAAAATATCTTGACATGTTTAGCTCGATCTGCTTGTCGAAATACAAATGTAGAATTTATCTTAGAGTTAAAACTTGTTAAATATTAAATATAATTTTGCAAAGAAGATCTAAGCACTAAGATAATATATATTAATACTTTTTCAAATATAATTTCAAATTCAAGCAATTTAAGCAAAGTTTATCTTGTGTATATTTAATTGCGTACGATATATGTATAATAAGCTAGTACAATGCAATTGATGTTGTTCGTTTGTTTGATATAGTATTATTACAGCTTAGTTATCTCGTCTGCGAGCAAATCTTGTCGCGCGAACAATCTTGTAAGAGCAAAATTCTTAGCAATTATTGAATGTGCAAAATATTGTGTGCAATAAATAAAATCGACAATTTGAGCAGTGCTCTTTGCAACGCACATAACTAATTTCGAGAAGCATCCTAGGAAGCTACTAGGGTGATTGAAAAAACCCCCTTGGCGCCCTTAAAGTAGGTGAGAAGGAGTAGGCCTGATCTGGGTGTCTACCAAACGCGATCAAACACCCCCCTGACTTTCCGTAGAGATATTCGTTCTTTCTCGCCAAACTCTCGTCCGCCTCCTGATCCTTTCAACATAACGATGTCTTTCAAGACATAAGCTAAAGGTGCTGAGATTGAGATGGCTATTAAATTTTTTGCTCCTCGACTAGTATTCGTTTCCGCTCCCAAAGCTACCCTCAGCCCCTAAAGACCTGTGGTATATGGTAAAGGCCACTACCGAAAGTCACTATAGAATGAATTCAACCGGGAGCTAGTTTATACCGTCTGCATGCGACACCTGAGGTGGGATACGTGGCGAATGTGAGTCAACGTTCTGCTTGATTCCCAACTCCAATTTCCCGCCTTATTACCCATTCCCCCAAAGTCTATCTATGACATGTCTTGGTTGAGTACGCGTAGTCCTCCGACGATTCGCCTCTTTAGAAACGAAACAATACTTTTAGATCGGTCCATATCAATTTCCCTGCCGTCAAGGTTCAAGAAGTGTTCCTGCTCATTGCTGCAAACCGCGACTGCCACCGCTCGAGCTGTCTCTCGACCAACGTCTCTTTCCACCGTCCGATGCAGTCCGGTGTTCTCCACTGCTTAGGGCGTTTTCGGTGTCTGACTCTCCTTGGGACTTTTACTCTACCTGGTAGGATGCGAATGGATCTGTAACGGGTTCGTAGTTAACGTAGTGACTTGCATGGACTCCCGTCCACGACCAAGCATGATTTCTCCACCCACTTAAGATTGATATCGTTACGTTGAGAGAGCAGATATTACATACAATCAGCAGGCAGCAACCTATCGCCGACCTACGACCAAGCTAGGAGGTCACTACCAGTCCGCTATTGACATAGGCACATAGGAGGGTACCTTATGAGAGTCTCAACCGCCCATTAATGCGTCACGTCCTGCAAGGAACTATTATCTCGTCCTTGAGCGTCACTCAAATGCTTATTTCCTAATCTTATGCGTCTATCAATCGCTTAGGGGTCCGCATCGAGAAAGATGACAGAACTGTGTTGCGGCTTAGTTGTTACTCCAGGTCTTACTTCCCACAAGACAGGCGGGCCTCTGGTAGTATCACCGTGATACATTCTCATTGTGTTCAATTTCAGTTGCGTCACAGCATTGACAATAGGTTCAACCTCTTTGCATCCTAGACCACGTCCATCTTTTATCGAGGTCTTACAATGCGAGAAGGATAGACTTAATAGTGGATTATGATCACAGCTTGCTTATGCAAGTCCTCGCTTAGAGGTAGGTTTGGCAGTCATCTACGCGACCCGCTTGACGCAACTGACAATTCTGCAGTTGGTCAGCTGGCTAGGGCAATCATTCTGTGACGTTACCACGCCATATCTGATTCATCTCGCTGAACTGTTGTTGTTGAAAAGTCGCCAGTTGCTGGACATGTTTGCTTGCAGGATTTGCAAGCAAACATAGTGTTCTGTTTTCGCCCGCAGGATTACTGCGGACCACCGAAGCAAGCCAACCATAGCGGACAAAAATCGGGATCTCTTGGTGGAATGAAGTACCACGTGGTCTATACGTATGAGTATTATGAGCTCCCATTCATCCGTCGAACCACGAAGTCCGACCAGCCAGGATAAATAAGCGAGCTGCGCCGCTCCGAACAGAAAACTCCAAGTCATCCCAACAAGCTTTTGTCTCCAGCCTTTGTATCCGCTCTCTTGTGCACTATTTGTTGCAGCCTAGTGGCAACTCTACAAGCGCAAGATCCATCTTCAGCCTGAAATTTACAATTCACATAGTCCGTCAAAAATGGGTAACCCACCATTTTCTGGGACCATCATGAAGGTTTTGGGACTCAAACCCTGGGAAAATCGAATGCGAGTACATGCCGACCAAATGAATGGACGGAACCTCGGCTACCCACGGTATTCAGAGCTTTACAATCACTGGCACAATTTTCCACAGTATCAACATCACTACAGAAATCGTCACCTGATTCAGTCACACGATGGTCGATTGCATCACTTATCGGCGGATGACGAATATCGCGCCTGGTTGCGCCATCATGATATAAGACGATACGAAGAGGAGCAGCTTGCACGGAGATATGGCCGCCATCCGCGTAGGCACCGCCATCCACCACGATTTCATCCCCGTCACAATATAGACGAGGACTATGGAGACGAATATGATGAGGGAGATACAGACGAGGACTTCGAGGTAGATGAGCACACCGACAGCGCGAGTTCAATGTCGTACGAGCGCACTCGACACGGTCACGCTCGCGGTCACGCTCGCGGTCACGCTCGCGGTCACCGTCCCCGCTTACATGGAGGACGTCGCCTGCACGGGTGGCACCCTCAGCATCATGGGATGGAATCCCATGGGGGATGGAATGGGCGCATGGAATACGGAGGTTATCCCGAACGTGGCTTCTACGAGGATGAATATTATTGAAACGATGACGCCTCCGCGGCTTTTTATTACTAGAAATGCCACGATGTAACGCAAAGCCAGTCTATCAAGGCAGGTCTGAGTAGTCTTCATTTCTAATTCCGAAGCTTCAGGATAATTTCCCGGCGGTACGATGAACGAGGCTCAGCCTGTGATGTAATCAGTGTTGAACATTCATTTGTCTTTACATTAGAACATCGCGTGGTTTCTTTGCTATCAGTTGCTCACGTCACCAGGTATCTTTGCTGGTGGATGTAGTGTCCACAGAATGCTGATTCATGCGACTGTGGCGATAGCGGTTTGCTTCTCAAAGCCGCAAGCAAACTCTTTTTGAATGATTACCTTTGGGTTTGCCGTTCGCACTCGGCCAGCACATGTTACGATGCGATGCTCCATGAGTCTGACACTTTTCAAACATGAAATGATTTACTCATAATGTCGTTGGGCCTGAACGGAGTCTCTAAATAAGATCTCACATCACAACCCAAAGCTCGCGCTTCACCATTGGCTTCAACCAATTTGTTGAGAGCACAGAGCTTCGTCATTAGTTCCACCAATACCTTCGCCCGTAACAAGCACCGCAAGCGTCATTCAATTCAAATTTAAAAGCCGCGAATACCGGTTACATGCCTCATTACACATCGGTAAGTCATATGGCTGGCCACCAACACCTCGCAATAATTTTTCATCGTCTGATCGATTATTATCAGACAATGCTGGGACCATGGGGAAGACCTCGCCAGCAAAGCCCACGTCAAAGGCCCCCTTATTACACAATACCTCAATGCTACGGACCGCCGGGCCCATACTTTCCCAACAACATATGGCGGAACGGCCGACCGAACGGCGTCCCTCAGACTTGCGGCAATGGCAATCCGTTGATGCATCATGGTCCAGTGGTTCATGTTTGCTGTCCCCACCCCTCCCACCGGCGGCACCACCGCGATCGAAGGCATCACTCGCGCCGTGGTCACCGTCGGGATGAAGACGACGATGATGAAGACGATGAGGACGACGAGTCAGATAGTGATGCGTCAATTATGAGCGAGATCTACGACGGCGACTCCGTGGCCTCACAAGTAGGAAACATGTACGGTGGCCGCATGCCTGGCTTTGGCCGTCGGAATGGTCACCATCGTGGCATGGAGCATATTGGTCGTCATCAGCCTCACGGACCTAGAATTCTAATGCATCCAGGCGGGTCGCCTTTTAACGGTCACAGAGGGAATCGCGTGGCGGGAATGTTCGAAAGGGATCCTTACCGGATTGGACGTGATTACGAGGATTCCGAGATCTCTTATTAACTATTTCGCTGGATTCAGAGAGGTAGCTAGCAGGTATCTCGATTCGTTTTTGGCACTCGGTAGGCGATGGCGTTTCTGCAAATTTCGACTATCATCTTCCATTCTACGACGCTCGCCTTCCGCTTCCTTCTCGTCTGTCTCCACAAGAAGTGAGAAAAGTGCTAAGGCCCGCTTGTTAGCACTATCCCCTTTACAATCCCATTCCTCGCCCTCAGTCTGGGTTCCGTAAGGAGTGCTTCCAGAGCCAGTGTGTTGTAGGCTAGATGTGGGTCATGGCTATGAGCTGACTTTCGCGCGCTGGTCCCCATCCTAAGTGGATTTTCCATAAATTAACTGAAATGCGGACGGAGAAGCTTGCGTGTTTCTACTCTGCCCATTGCTCGTCGTGACATCTATCTGAGATGTGTTTAACCTTCTATGGCTTCTTTCCCGGTTCTCACTAGGTGTCTAGGGTCCCTAGTATGTATCTAGCTGCCATCAACGTCCCTTGCCCAGAACTCCTTCCATTCGCGACCAGAGGATCAGACCTTCATACGCAAACATAACTTGTTACTTATGGCTACCACATACAACCCACGTGGACTACCAGACTTCCCAATCCCCCATTGCAGCATTCTAAGCGACAAAAGTAGCAAGAACCTATCGCTCTCGTACACCATGATCTACGCTTTAGTCGAGAGGACGAAGGGATTGGTCGCTGCGAGCTCTATAGGACCGTACACCGGCGAGGAGAGTGCAGCCAGGAAGATCACTTGGGTAACATTCTCGATCATGCAGCAAGCTTCTAATGGGGGAGGGTGAAAACCCTCTAGGCAAACATTAGATATGGAGGAGCAACGCAAAGCCAGTGGTTCGAGGGATGCAAATATTGATGCGGATTGAGTGGATCGAGTCATTGTGACTTCGGGGTGCCAGGAGCATCGACGCTGGTTATGAGGCATCATGGTTAAACAGCCGCCTATGGTGCAAGGGTTTTCCATACATGTATGTATTCCCTTGAAAGCTGATTGCCAGAGTACGAAGAGAGGGTGCTGATAGGGCTGAACGCTAGTCTCGCTGTTGCCTAGGTGACACCAAGCACTAACCTGGATCCTTCGAGTATCTGTCGCGGTCCAGACTTCGTGACTCACCGCAGCTACAGCGATGGCACCTCTTGAAACGCGTAAATCGTTTCTGCTAACCTATGAACTGGCTCATCTCCACTTACGCCCGTTTTCAGCGGCTGCGGAGTGTTTTGGCGTTGGGACATGGGGTCCAATTGGATCCTTCGGATTGAATCCTTCAGCCAAACTATGGGCCAACAGACCTGACAGCAGGCATCCATCAGCCCAAGGACCTCCTTGGAAACAGGGGTCAATATTGTCGGGCGTTGATCGTCCTTTCGTAATCGACAGCTAAGGTAGGTGATCTCTATATATATGGGCAAGCAGCCCTCATCTCTTAATCTAGATGTAGGTCAGATCTCAATGTGAGTAGCACATCTGTGACGGCCGTGAGCAACTTTTCTTTCCGTCAGCAATTGAAACTTGTGACCTTCAAACTTTCGAACGCCGGAAGTCCTATTCAGCCACATAACAGTTATGTCTTCCTCGGGTATTCTGTCGCAGACATTGCAATCTCTCACCAACACCAAGATTGAAGAGCTGCGAAAGCAGAAAGGGACTTTCGAAGGCCGCAAGCGCAAGATCTTAGCATTTGCCAATGGTACTACTGACCAGTCAAAACGGCTTCGTGGTCTGCTCTCCGGGATAGTCAGTCTTAGCACGACCTCGAAGCTTGATGAGTTCCAAGAACACGAGCTGAATCAAGAAACCACTGGAGGACTGTCCATGGTAAACATCCGGCGGTTCCTAGACCAAGCACATTACGATCCGTCGATCCCTTCCTCCCTTCTGGAAGAATGGGAGCGGAAGCTACGGCTACTACTTGATCAGCGGACCCGGAAGCTTGAATATGCCGACCTCTATGCTCGGCTGTTGACAGAATGGCTGTCCGATACGTCCGCAGCTGCTACTCCTCCGGCAGCCGTTGCGTCAGACTCTGCCAGTCTTGACGGCCCTTTTGAACTGGTAGCGCAGACCAAACTGCAGCACTTGCAAGAGATGTTCGAATCCTACGTCTTCAAGCCACTTGATACCAATGTCAGCGCCATCCACGACTATCTGGATGGACTCTTCAAGGACGAGAAAGCTGCTAAACGACTTAAGGAGTTCCGAGAAGAACTACAGCGGGAAGGCAACGGGCTGCTCGCCCGCTCGAATCCGTTCGACCACGGTTGTCTACGTTGGTGCATCAGAGGTCTGCTCAAGAACGAGCTCCTTTCAGAGCAAAAGAAGACAATTTTGCAAGAGTTCCTACAGAACGAGGTTGTCTTAACCGAGATCGCGGACGTGCTAAATATGCGATATGCCAGTCTCCAGGGCTGGTCTTGGGGTACTGAAGGCATTGTGGTCGAGCCTCGTCGTCAACTGAGTGGAAAGTACAGAATAACGGTAAGTGCATTCCTGAGCATCCTGTACATGGTCTTAAGGGCTTCAAGGAGCTTGAGACATATCTCAGCAGTATTCGCTCTATGAATTCAGCCCCTAGCCTCACGAGGAAAAGCTAAATCCGAAATCTACCTAGATGGATGAAGATATTCTCCAGGCGATATTCCTGAACTACATTGGGATTACTTGGTCGGTCACGATGAAGCGCATGCTCAAGCAGTTGATCTCAAACAAGGACGTCTGGAAGAGCTGCCAAAGCCCATTGTCGGTCCATGACCAAGACCGCAGAGCGTACTATCTGGATGAACCTCAAAACGTCGCCACCCAGGGAATAGCGTGGCAGAAGCAGGAACGTTACAGGGACGACTACTTCCTTGCACAACTACCGAACACGGTACAGGCTGGAGCTCGGGGTGGCTACGATGATGAAGACGAAGACGACGGCGATGGCGGCGCAAAGACTCCTCTGCAGATCCGGCAGCAGCTATTGCACCAAATTGCCGCAGAGCTGCTAATCCATCGATCCCTCCATGGTGAGGTCGCTGTTGTTCAGTCGGACATTCAATGGTTCTACACATCTCTATCCCACTCAACCATTTACGCTGTCCTACGCTTTTTTGGCATGCCGGAGTCCTGGATCTCCTTCTTTCGGATTTTCCTGGAGACGCCGCTCAGGATGGTGTATGAAGGACAACAAGAATCCGAGGTGCGAATTCGTAAGCGAGGTGTGCCAATATCGCATGCAATAAGCAGCTTCATGGCAGAGGTTGTCCTATTCACCCTTGATTTAGCTGTAAATCAAAGAGCCGACGGAACACTACTATACCGCTTGACGGACGATATGTGGATCTGGGGTGATCCAGCGCTTTGCAAAGACGCTTGGAAGGCCGTCCGTGATTCCGTCAATATTCTTGGCCTGACTATCAATGAAAGAAAATCGGGATCAATCTCTCCTGAAAATTCAGGGGCGAGCGACGATAATGGTCTTCCCCAAGGAGATGTCACCTGGGGTTTCCTGAAGCTTGAACCCGGTACTGGGCGCTGGATAATAGACCAGACTCAAGTCGATCGCCATACGGAACAGCTGAAGCGACGGCTTCTTGCTAGCAAAAGCGTATTCTCCTTCGTCCAGCTATGGAACAGCTGCGTGGGAAGATTCTTCAAACGAGTGTTTGGCGAACCGGCCAACTGCTTTGGGCGTGGTCATGTGGATATGATCCTTGATACGCACAGACGTATCCAAAGTCGGCTTTTCAACAACATCGGTGCTCCCGGCGATAGCGTGACAGATCATTTGAAGAACATTGTCTCGGAGAGATTTGGAGTGACTGACGTGCCAGATGGGTTCTTCTACTTGCCTGAGGAGCTCGGTGGCTTAGCTCTCTGCAACCCCTTTATCGATTACTTGTGTGTCAGGGACCGACTGATCAAGTCGCCGGAGCAACAGATGGAGCATTTCCTTGAACTTGAAAAGGAAGCTTATCGGCAAGCTCGCGAGTGGTTCGAAGCTAATGGAGGATATGCTGTCAGTCGCAAGACCGAGGATCGGTTGCGCAAGTCACAGAGATCAGCCAAGCCACTGGTGACCAGCACGAAGTCGGATTCCGAGTCTCCCACATCTGGAAAAGAAAGTGACCGAGAACCGTTCATGACAATGACCGAGTTCACCCAATACAGGGAGTTGACCAGCGTCAATCTCAAGAGCAAGTACAACATGCTGTGCACAAAGCCCGAGCCCCAAATCCTGGAAAGCACGCCAGATGTTTACGCAGCAGTCGAAAGGCTTCCGTATGCGCAGCGAATCCTGCTTTCGGTCGCTGTCGACGCGAGGATCACATGGCTTATCCACCTGTATGCTCCAGACCTGCTTCAGCGCTTCGGAGGGCTGAACATCGTGGACAAAGGACTCTTGCCTTTGGGCGTGATGCAGATGCTGCGGAATAGGAAGGTGACATGGCAGGAAGTTCTCTGAATTAAGGGATGACGTAGAGTGTTTGTAATCGCGTATGGGTGAATTGTTGAACCGCAGCTCAAACGGGGTTCCTTTGGCTTGATCACCTTGCGATCCAGCGGCTAGGAGATGATTAGACCAAATAAGATACGAAGCACGAGGTTCTTCTTAGAACACTGTACTCTATAAACCAAAACATAAGGAGTATTGAGTTTTTCATTGACAGGCGGTCTCTTCCTAGCTGATTGGCTACCAGGAAATTCTCGAATTTCATTATATATATCCCTAATTGTCTATACTTATGTAGACACATTTTTCCTGTCTTGAAAATATTATCAGTGGTCATGTGGATTAATAGGGGGCAATTCTTACAGGGGTGCAACGCCTGAGCGGCTTCCCCGCAGGGTCATGCAACCGAAGCGCGTGGGGTTTGAAGTCACCTGTCAAACTTGCGTCTACCTCAAAATCGTTCATTTCTATTACAATTTCCATATCTCTACCTTCACGACCTCCTAGCAATTCTATCAAAGGCATCTATATCCATCTTATAATAGCCACCAGGTCTCTGGACATCTACAGCCTACTTACCTCACAATGGCCGACGAAGGCGAGAACCGAGTCCAGCTCGAGGACAATGATGACGGCTCAGCCCCCACCGAGCAGAGCGAAAACAGCGAGAAACACCCCTCCGAAAATCCTGCCGCCCAGAAATCCTCCGGCGGTACCTTCTCCCGTCCTCCTTCCCCCTTCCCCCAATCCCCACCTCCTTCTTCCCCACCCATCACTGATTTTACTCTCCAGGCTTCGCCTCCGCCCCCCGTTCCTTTGGCGACTCCGTCGGCTCGAAGATGGAATCCGTCATTTCGCCCGTCGGCAAGCCGTTTGGCAAGGGACTATCCGTCATAGGGAGTCCGGTTGGCGGACTGGTCGAGCCGTTGGTGGGTGGCCTTATGAAGAGTGGGGAGGCGCATGGGGCGGTTGCTGGTGTGGGCGCGGGCAATATGGAGCATAAGAATCGGGAAGAGGAGGAGGAGAGGAAGAAGCCGTATGGAGGGCAGGAGCAGACGGGGGAGAATCCGTTAGGGTTATGAAGATATAGGAACGATAGGGAAGGTAAGGATGTATATTTGTGGCTCTGATGATTGAGTTGTACATGATCTACTGTTCTTGGTCTTGATTTGCTTTGAGGGGATTGTCGGACTTATGTCGAGGGCTTCCTCGCCTCTTACTTACTCTCTGAGGATGTATCTTCTCCCTCTGAATTTTCTCACCTAGACTCAAAATCATTATTGTTCTGGCTTTTTCATTCTCCATCACGATATATTCGATCGACCTCGCGACCGAGAAATTCCGCAACACGCGCCATTCCCTACATGCAGAGCCTCCGGTCTTTTACCTCTTCAACGGCAAGATTTTCCGGCTCGTAGTCCACTCCTGAACCAGAATCGTCTGCAAAAGAACCCAAGCCGGACGGGCCTAGTCTGCCAGCAGTCATATTTGTCGGAGTTCTCACATTACTGTGGCCTTCTCACAGGGATCTCATGGGTGCCCAGGCCGCGAAACTGCGGCCACAAGTTGAGGAATACGAGTGGAGGTTAGCCGAAGATCCAAACTGCTTGACACCCAAGGAGCTCACAGACCACGAGACTGTGAAGTCAGCGTACCGGTATCATGTGTACCAGAGTATATAAGACTGGACCGGGCGCCAGAATAATGAGAGCTCGCGCCAACCACCATCCGAGGTCGCCTTTCTCCCACCCTCCTAGTCTTCAGGCAAGAATCATCCGCCATCACTCCATTGGCCATGAACAGATCCATTCCAGATCCTTATGTCTTACTCGGATTTCTGACTTCATCTTCCAACGACACTCCCACAGGCACGTCATCTCGCGCGTATTCTCCTCCTTATGCTCGCGCTCCAGCACGATGAAGAGAGGATCCAGCCAAGGATCCAATCCAAAATCCGATCAAGCAAGACCACCCAATCAGTTCTTCAAGTACCTCGTATTTTTCATGGCCGTGATGTCGCCGTGGCAAATCTATGATCTGTATAACTACTACCAGGTTGGGAAACGTGTCGTGTTTGGAGAGAAAAGGCTGGCCGAGGATGCTGATTGTATGTCATCCGAGAAGCGCGAGATCTTTGAACGTGAAAAGAAATGGTTCATTCGAGAGGCGAAGCAAGCTGAAGAGGTTCTGAAGCTATTCGGCAGGTTGAAAGGAACAACTGGATAGGAAGCAATGCAAGGGATTGATCTCGCCTCTTTGTCCACACCAATTCGTTCGGCCCTGTACCTTCAAATTCATCGCCAACTCTCCCTGTACTTGTAATGCTCTTATCTCCCGAGTCACAGATAAGCTCATTCCCAATTCTCCATCCAATTTCTCTACCCATTACCAAACTGCAGCCAATCTTCCCTGATCCATTTATCAAGCACTTCTGCGTTGAATTACATCGTCAACTTACAGATCAAACGAGTTCTTTCGACGTAGAGCTCGCACGTCACCAACAACAAGGGACTTTGGAGAGTCCCCAATCAAGAACCGGACCAAGAAGCTTCTCAAGAACGTAAGAATTTCATCAGTATGCTGCGGCTTCCACGATAGTGGGTATGGCTTTGCTTTTACGTTATAAAATTTTGGTCGATGAATGACAGTACCATCTGTGATCGATTGGCAGAGAGCAACTATCGAGGACGGAGAAACAAGGCCCGATCTGGATCAGCTTATTTTGGCAGCCGAGAAATGTGAGAAAATGGGTATCTGAAGAGAGAGTACAAAAGGATGTGGAGAGGTAAGTGAATTGGCGAGGCTCTGATGCAATATCCTGCGTGAGAAGGCATCGGACAGAAAGCGTCGTAAGGGATGGGCTTCCAGGTCCAGAATCTTCTCTACTTTCCGGTTTCGAAACTTTTCCCTTCGTATTCTTCTCAGCTCAGATAAGATCTACATGCTCAGCCATGCCTTCCTCCCACTCCCTTTTGCGAGCCGTTCCCGCCTCTACAGCTAGAAACATGAAATCTCCCTCCGCTAACGGCAAAGATCCTTCCAACGAAAGCATAAAACAACAGGAGACCATCAAAGGAAGTCAGTTCAGCCGGGCTCTGGAGTTCTTCCAATCGCTTGATAGTCATTTCGTTTATAGCTTTCGTCATCACGAACATAGCATTACTGGTTTTTTCGCTTCTACATCAAGACTTGAGAGCATGTACAGTTGTCCGAGAAGGAGAGAGAAGACTAGACGGAGATTCGGACTGTATCAAGCCTGAATTCCATACTAGTGAAGGAAAGCAGGAGTGCTAGTCCCGTTCCAGATTTCCTTTGGATCATTGGCTACGCTTCCAAAGACGTTTCAATTTTTGTGAAGGCGAGATTATCCTCTTAACTTCACTTACAAGGGGCACTGGTCCATACCTCTGGACCTCTATTCTATGATAGGCCTGCCTTGTACAAGCTACACAGCGATACCTCCATTGCTATCTTTTGTCAGTGTCACTCCGTCAGGCTCTAGCACCTATTCCTTCAATTGTCAAATCCGAGGAGAACGTGAGCTAAGGAAGGGACTGAGGTACGGACGGTGGTAAGCTGAAGGCCGAAACACGAGTTGAACTGGAAGGGAGAGATGATGGTAGGAGGCCTTGCTAGAGACTCGAGCGTGTGCCATGCTTGCAAGGTGAATGGCTGGAATCTGGATGGCCCGGGGAAGGAAGCTGCTTTCCGTAGAGGACCCTAACCCAAGTTCCCTCTTTCCTATCCGCCCATCTTTAATTCATTTGAACATCCGTCTTACAACAGACCACACCATTGCTCCCCCACCAAGCGCCCAAAACGCCCATTGCGGGTACACGGTCACTCTCATCCACCAATCAACATTCCTATACGCTATTTCCAGCATCTCCAATCTTCTACGCTCCTCAAGCGTCATGCTGTCCGGATGCTCGGCTAGCTTCTTCCGTCCTTCCTTGATGGCTCGGGATACCTCCGTCAAGCAGTCCTGCACAGAATTCCGTGCAGCGATCGTGCTGTAAACGAGGAGGGCGGCGAGGCACCATATCAGCGGGCCGATTTTGTTCTTTTGCTTGTAGGAGTCGTTGTTGGGCAGGATCTTCTGAGGATGGAAGTGCGAATGCGACGTGGAGAAGCTTCGGAACGGCTGTGGTATGGGAGCCTGGTGTGTCCTCCGACGGCTTGATGCGTTGATGAGGGGAGAATGACTGAGATATGGGTGTAGAGAATGAGGGCGTTTGGAATCCGCGAAATTAGAATATCGTGGTGATAGGCCAAGGCGGCGTATGAACAGTGGTCTTTGATGGCGGAACATGGTAGGATGGTTGAGAAACAGAATGGATGCCTCGCAAGAGTTTGGCCAGCGTCTTGTATCATGTGTTACCCTTTGCATCGCTTGCGTAGCAGGCTTCGCATGTTCCTCAAAGATGGCGACAACCACTAAACCCCAAGTGTTTCTGGCTACATTGGGACATGCCCGAGATACTTGATCAGAATCTCCCGTGGATTATTAGCTGCACAATTCAGCTGCAGAGATGGACATGAATCGCGAAGCGGTGGGTTTGGGGATCTTTGTCGTAGTGAGACTTGCTCTTGGAGCGGAACAAAAAAGGCAGAAGTAGATACCCTAGGTGGGAATTTTTCGATACTTGTCCCTTCTACCCAATACCTCCTTCTAGTTGCAGTTGATGCTACTTGTGCCGCTATCAGCGGATTTGAACCTATATTGGTTCAACCCCCAGAAGCAGCGAAAGGAAAGATACACAATACCATACCTTGTATTCCATACACGGCCAAAGCCATCACCATCATATACGAGCTCACCCTCCCCACTCATCCAACTTCATCGATACAGCAACGCCTCCACCATCTCCGCAATCGCCAACGAGCTCGTCAGCCCCGGACTCTCAATCCCCAAAAGATTCACAAACCCCTCAAACCCCTCCTCCTTCTTAATCCAAAAATCCGAGAACCCGTCCCCTTTCCCACTCGCCACCGCGCTTCCCTTCCCCAGCTTCGGTCGTATCCCGCTATAATCCAGTGTGACCTTCTCCCTCCTGATACCCGGGAGGTAGGCCTCGATCTCGTTCAAAGCGGCGGGTAAACGCTCTTCGTTGACTGAGTAATCGCTTGGGTCGTCAACCCATTCTACGTCCGGTCCGAAGCGTATCGCGCCGGTCAGGTCCATGGTCAGATGCGTGCCGAGGCCGGCGGCACCGGTGGTGGGGGCGGGGTAGATGAGGGTTTGGGGGCGGGGGGAGGGGGCGTTGTAGGCGTAGTAGGAACCTTTGGCGTAGTAGGGCTGTATACGGCGAGGAGGAGGAAGGATTGAGTTGGAGAGCGGGACGGCGTAGAGACCGGCGCTGTTAATCAGGGTCTCGGCGGTGATGGTGTCGGTTTCGGATGCTGAAGCGGTTTTGGTGCGGATCTTGTAGCCTCCGGCGCCGGAGTCGATGGGGTCAATAGATTGTACGGTGGTGTTGGTGGCTAAGTCGCCGCCGCGATCTTGGAAGTCTGATTGGAGGAAGGACATGTATGCGTGCGAATCGATGATGCCGGTGGTGGGGCTTTCAAGGCAAGCCTGCGTTACGCGAACATCGGGTTCGCGCTCATGGGCTTCTGATAGTGGGACGAAACGCATAGGGACACCGATTGCTTTTGTGAACTCGTACGTCTTTGTCAATTTCTCGTGCTGGGCTTCGTCTTGGGCAAGGATCCATTTCTTCGTGTTGCGGTAGGGGATGCCTTTCTTGTCGCAGAGGTCGTACATCATTTGCTTGCCTTTAAGGCAGAGGGCGGTTTTAAAGGAGTTAGGGCCATAGTAGATGCCTGCGTGGATGACCTGAGACGCCGATCAGTGTTTATCCTATGTATGGCTTATGCTTTTGTCTACCTCTGAGTTGCGACTACTCGTCTCCGTTCCAACAGCGCCATGCTTCTCGATCAGAAGGGTCGACGTCCCATCTCTTCCCGCGAGCTGACGAGCAATCGCTAAGCCCACAGCTCCTGCTCCAACGACCTGCTACTGCTCAGCACTCCTAAAGTCATGCTTAAAATGCGGCGAGGCCACGGACAACATGAGTGAAGTCTGCGCGTCGATTCTGAGAGGTTGAGAAAGCACGTATGCTACATGATCTTAACGGCAACAAGCAGACCTTCCCAAGCATGGCTGTTGGGCTCAAGTAGCGATCGAGTCTGCAACATACTACAGACAGAACCTCAGGTTACCCCTCTTTATAAGGGAAGAGGCTTGCTATGTACTTGGATAGCAGTCCCGCAACATATCATCAGCACGTTCATGGGCGATAAGAAGATAAGGGCATACAATTCAACAACCCTAGCGCTAGTCCTAGTGCTAGCCCTATCGGGGTCTCCGAGAACCTAAGGTAGGTCACCCTGAGCCTGGCTCTCTTCAACTTCGCCCCTGTAAAGTAAGCAATACAGCCAAGTAGTGACATGGGAGAGTAAACGGACGGTCTTTGAATTTTGTTTTCGTCGTTCATCTCTTATGGACACGTGTATACATTGAAATGTCGAGGATACTGTAAATTTCAAAGCATTATTCTCTTGCCGTTCTTCTACTCACAAGTTGTAGACACATCTCTTCTTACACAGTCGACAATATCTCTCTTCTATCTTGTAGTATTCGCTCGTGTGAGCATTCTATAGCTTGGGACTCCCTTTTTGCTGAATCAAGCATGGGCAGCGCCAACGCCGGCGCTCCAAGTCCGTCGGTCGCCACAGACGAACTGTATGAAGACGGGCTTGGACAAGCAAGCATGTGCAGTGGCCCGGGCTCTGAATTTGAGCCCCCGATATCGTATGTCAGAAGATCCCAATGACTGCATTTGATGGCCCAAACAGCTTGAAGCGTGATCAATGGCTCAAAATTATTCATGAAGCAACTAGATTTCACCGTGGACACCAACGCCACCCCGATGCTCACATGGTACCTGACCCACCCGAAGCCCCCAGTCTCATAACAAGCAACGGATACCCTGCCACAGCACGCTCATATCTTATACACAATCCCGTCACCCTCGGCAAACCTGCGAAATGGATGTCAGCCACCAGTCCACCCACCCACTCTCCCCACGGTAATTCAGAAAGAGAAGTACTCACATGATCTCATTCCTCTCGCCCATTTCCACCAGCGCCTTTCTGGCTTCTCCTTCCTCGAATGCCTCCTCCCTACCCCCAAGCCTTGCGTTCACAGCGCCCACCAACGGATCTAAATCCGCAGCCTCATTCTGGAATAGATTTGTATTGAGTAGTTGTCCTAACGCCGTCCTAAACACTCTCAACCGCGCTGGCGCGATTGCTTCAGCGTCGCCGTTCGTGCCGTTCGTTTGCTGTGATTCGTCGCCTTGGGAGGTGAGAAGCTGGGAGGCTGGTCGTGATGAGGCTACGGACATTTGGGACTGGGACTGTGATTGGGATTGTGATTGGGAAGTTCCGTTAGTCTGGCGCTGTGTACGAGGGCTGACGGTGTAAAGATCTTCGTCGTCGTCGTCTGAGTCGACTTCCGCGTTGGCAGTACCGTTGATTGTGCTTCGAGGGCGGGCGATGCCCCTTGTACTCGACCGCGTGCCTCCTGCGCGTGGTGTGGTGGTTCGTTGCTGGGTGTCGTTGTTATCTTCATCGTCGTCAGAGCCAGAGGAGTCGTCATCTGAAGCTGGTGCACGATCGACCCTCCTTCGCTTCTTGCGCTCATCTTCGACGACTTCCTTGAAGAGCGCAAAGCGAAGGATCGATTCAGCTGCTTCGGCGTCCTTCTCCTCGACACGGTGGGAGAGGCGTGCCTTCGCATGTGCGGTGGCGAGACGGATGAGCGTTTCGAGCGTACGCGCCGTCATGGGGGAGGTCTTGCGCTGGTTCCCTTCAAGCTCATCGTTTCGGAGTGCGGAATAAGTGGCCACGACGTGGTCCGCGGCGCCCTTCGTCAAGACCGGCTTCCGCTGCAACTTGGCATATTGGATGTATTTTTTCATGAAGGGTATGCTGAGTACATCAATCTTGCGAGCGTTTCCGCGGCCGGAAGTCACGGTCACGCCGGCGTGCAACATGATATTGAATTTCTCATAGACTTGGGTTTCTTGGTTGGATTCTTGGTCTCTGTCGAGGCCTACGCTGAGCGTTTGATGCGCTTGTTCCCGTACTGGTGCTCCCTCTTCGGTACCAGGCTGGCGATAGCGGTGCATACGAAGGACGTGCTCGGAGATCTGCCGGTCTCGGAAGTCGTCAATGTCGTCTGTGACTACGAACAGAAGATCGAAACGGGAAAGGAGGGAGTCAGGAAGTGCGATGTTTTTGTGAGGGTCTTTATGAGGGTCGTATTGGCCGTAGATGGGATTTGCTGCGGCGATGACGCTACATCGAGCGTTGAGTGAGGTGTGGATCCCGGCTTTGGCGATGGTAACGGTCTGTTGCTCCATGACTTCGTGTATAGCTACACGGTCAATGTCACTCATCTTGTCGAACTCATCGATGCAAACAACGCCTCGGTCTCCAAGCACCATGGCGCCCGCCTCGAGACGTCGTTCTCCGGTCTCCTTGTCACTGGTAACGGCTGCTGTTAGACCGACTCCGGAGGATCCTCGTCCGGTTGTGGCAATTGCTAGAGGCGCGGTGTTCAAGACAAAGCGGAGAAGTTGAGATTTCGCTGTTGAGGGGTCTCCAACCATAAGAATATTGATATCTCCTCTAAGATGGGTCCCGTTTTCGAGGTTCTTCTCCATACCGCCTAGAAGCATAAGAAGGATGGCCTTCTTGATGTGGTCGTGACCGTATATACTGGGAGCAAGCGATTGTGATAAGAGCTCGAAAACGTTCTTCTTCTTTGATACCTTGTTGATATTACGAATGTCAGTGTCAGTAATCGTTGATTGAGCGATGCCACCGCCTGACTTGGAAGACAGCAAAATGACATTGTTAGCGAGAATAAGTGTCTTGAAGGTAGCGCTGCCTTGGCCTGCAGTCCGATTTCCCAGAGAGCGAAAAATCCCAACTAGCTGTATCCGGTCTCCAGGCTTTACTGAGTCTACCAGATCATCGTCCATAATGACGTCGACCCCACGAGGAAGTTGGCCCGCTGGCGCTCGCTCCGGCATCTCCTGGATCGAGATTGTCTGGTGATCTCGATACGTGCAGTAGCCGTACTCAGTGATCAACTAGGAAAAATCAGTATTTTCCACTCCTTCGATGAGCATACAAAGCTCTACCTTGTTTCCGTCCTCGTCCTCCTGTGGATATACACTTGTGCTCGCTGCCCCGTTGGCAGTCATCGTCGCATCCCTATACTCTCTAAAGTGGAAGATGTTCTTCTTTTCATTGTAATGTACGCTCTTGACTACTTTTGGGCGCACAAGGGAGCACTTCGTGACGATGCCTTCGAGAGACACCATACGGTTTAGATAAGAAGAGCTTAAAGTTCGAGGATTGCATGCGAATTCTCCGAAGCTTCCGATCCAGGCACAGTAGTACATCTACCAGAGATATCAGCTAGTCCTTCCTCTTCAATTGCCTCGGAATGTGACATACAACATCCTCAGCTGACTCCCTAGGAGGTCGATTTGGTAATATTCCAATGATGTTTTTGAGCGCGCGGTCGAAGGCTTGCGAGAAGTCAAAGGGCGTTTTTAGTAGCCTATCGCCCCACATCAGTCATAGCATTCGTCTTTTGTGACTTGACCACCGACCCATCTGCCAACTGCCGATTATGCTCCCTGACTTCATCCAGATTGACCTGGGTGGATATGAGCGCTTCGTCTCCGTCTTTCGCAAATGTAGGCTCACCTCTAATCTTCGGTGGCCTTGATTCAGCATCAATATAATCTTTGCCCGATAGCTGCAGAATGTTAGTCTAGGCCATTGAATCAAAACCGTGTTGCGTGCCTTCGGGCTCTGGCATCGCCTGCAATAGTCAGTTAATAGGCCAGCACCGCCAGCACCTTCAAGAGAGCCACTTACTCGGATCCAGGAACTCTTCCGCAAGCCTGATGCGGTCTCGGACCGCTTCGTCACGAAGCTGGAGACCATCCATTGTAGCGATCGGTATCAATGTTGTATTTATTCAGCGATGGAGAACAACAGAGTGCACTGCGTCCATAGAATTTCTCAAGCGGTGCAAATTGGATGGCACTGGAGGCCGAGCCTTCGGCGCGTCTTCCCAGACGCGTCACAGCGTGTAAAGTGGCTGTAGCACGCTAGTCCCGAAATCCGAAGTACCGCCGGACCCTCATCTAAAAACCATCCTTCCACTCATATCCATCATCCTCAATAATTTTTTGATCGCACGTCGGTCACGGAGCCTGCGACATGGCACCAAAGCGAAAGCATGCCGAGCTGGATCCCGATCCCGAGAATAAGGAGAGTACCAAGCGGGCCAAGAAAGGCTTCACCGTTGGCCCCGACAACCTTCCAGATGGGACGCACCGCCGCAAAGGTAGAATTTGAGGCAAATCACCATATCCTAGCTAACATCAATGCAGCGCAGAAGATAAAGTCCACCCTCATTCACAAAGCGAAAGTCAAAAAATCATACGCCAAGCTCAAAGAGCGCGAACAACTCGACAGTGGCCCAGCATACGATCCATATACGACTACTGAGGACGCTCCGAATCCAGAGGAACCAAAATCTCCTACACTTGAACTTCACCCTGAGCGTCAAGCAATGCTAGATAATCCCCTGCCATCACCGCCTCCCCCTAGTGCATTTCGAGGCAATGCTACGGAGTCAAGGCCTCGAAAAGCTCCAAAATCTCGCCCCTTTGTTAAAGAATCTGAACACGCGAGAAACAAGCGGGAAGTAGCAGAAGTTCGAAGAGAAGCGATCGAAGAAAGCAATCGACAGCGTAACGAAAAGCTTGCAGATAGGGAACGAATGAGGAGAATGACTGCAACAGCGAGGAAGCCTGATAGGAATGGACAACGTAGATTGGGGAGGGAGAGTAAAGTGCTACTTGAGAGGGTAAAGAGGTTGGTAGGGAAATAAGACCCGCATTGTTATTGCATTCTACCATCTGGGTACCTGCCGTCCATTCTGCAGCTTTCTAGTGGGGTGTTCTTGTAGATGACTATGCGATTTCCCCAATATCCATTTCACAGGACCGCCTGATTTTTGCATATCGAAGGTAAATACTCCACGCTGAGGGATGTGGCAATTCGGCTTGTCGATTTGCCCTTTGGTAGAACTCTGCAGTGGTATTGCATCAAATCATAGCTCTTGCAAGAAGTCACGACTAAGCACGGCCGCGCCGATCTTTGAGCTTCGAAGTGGAGTCACCGCTAATTCTTCCTAATGGATAATTCGATGAGGCTCTTGTGGAGATCATGATATCCACGGCGACGTCGTTTTGGTGTTTGTCAAGATGACCTTACTTGCTCCAGCTGCCCTAGCAGCAGCTCCTGTGAGTTGCACTCGTACTTAATCGCTGGCGCTGGCTAAATCGAACCAGTCTTTTTTCCCAGCCGCTAGCAAAACCGTCACTGTAGGAGCAGCAGGCGTTATCCCAGTCGCAAACATCACTAGGACTGTGCTTTGTGGTAGTGGTTGTCTCATCAACTTGAATTATATGTATCGGCCTGTTGTACCTGTCAAACATACTGAGGCACTTGAACAAAATGCCATCCCGACTGCTAGCAAAAACAATCTACCGTCTTCATATCTTCATTTCAGCACATACTCGGTCACATCAGCTTGCCAAACAATCACTGGTACATTTACTGGCAAAAGGTCCCACAACGACGGAGACTGCTGTGACCCTAAGGTCGCCTTTCACAGTCGCCGTGAACGCGAGCATGGGCAATCAAGACCTCAATATTTTTGCTGCAGGCAATGCACAACGTCTTCTGAACACTGATGGGCGTTTCGAGGGGTGTTTGGCGAATGCAAAACAAATTTCACCATACTCGTCAGCTGTAGCAACGACCGCTTAAAACAGCAATCCAGCCACCGCGGTCTCAGGCCCCTCCGTCGCAGCGTCAACCTCAGCATCGTCATCAAATGCTGTTGAGCATCACCCAATCTCGTCTCAAGGCCAAATCGTCCTCAGCGTGGTGTTACCCGTTGCTGCAGTCGCATCGACTGTCACTTTCATGTTGTGGTTTCGGCGCAAGCGTCGTAGAGCAGCACAAAGTAGGCAGAGAATCAATGTATTGATTCCCGAGGGAGAATCAGGATCCGCTGGCCCTGTCTACATCAAGCCAGAACTTGACGCTAGACCGAGCCGCTGGGAAATCGGAGACAACCAGAAAATTCACGAGGTCGCGGCGGATGGGGTGACGCCTGAGTTGGATGCTGTGGGCGGCCTAGATGATGGGGCAAGATCTCGGAGTGGGCACATTGTGCGGGAGCTCAGAGGGCAGGAGTCAAGCCATGAACTGAATGCACAGTTCGAGGATACGTAGAATGTCGGGAGGCTGCAGAGCGGGAGCCCAGTATCGAATCCATGCGCCGGCAGAGTGGTCGTTTTGGAAGCTTGCTAGGTTACGTTCCTGAGTACACCTAGAAACCTTCCCACAGATTCGTGAGGTACTGATTGACCTGCGAAGACCCATTAGGAAGGCAGACCATCAAGGAATATCAAAACCGAATCAAGACCACCAATTGGATGACCTCGGATGAGCAGAAACAAGAGAAGGGTTTTGCGACCGTTAGAGGCTCGCCAGGCGAATGAGCAAACATCTGTGCCGGTGGATGGAACGAGCTATAAGCAGGGATTTGTGTCCGTTCTGTGACCGAGCAGTAAAACATGAGTTGAAGCAGCCATTGCGGATACACCTTGCCTCTAATTCTAACCTTGCTCAGAGTTCCTCAGTTGACGCCGTCAACATGTTCTCTTCGATTGTATCAAATACCATTCGGACAGTCAATCGAAATGAAGCCATGACTCTCTAATTGACAACAGGGAATATGAACGGCGATAAAGCCGTCGTCGACGGCAGCGATCAGGCAACCAAGCTCCTGATAATGTTTCACGCATCCGGGCAAATAGCACCATTCTTATTAAAACACTTCACCTTGTCGTCGAGCTTCGAGAGGCCCCCTGCTCCTTGTACGACGGCAGAATGGTTTCGACGTCTTTTACTGACAGGTCGCAAGGCCATCGACGAAACGCCACAGCCATCGAAGCTTTCTCGGACACCAGAGAACATCACTGGCTGTAGAAGTGGAACAATGAACAATGAACAGGGAAGATGCTTATCGATACAAGGTCTCGCCCTTTCGCTGGTCGAACTCAACACGTGTGTGGATTTTCAAGAATTTCTTTACGTCAAGGGACAATGTGTGCGCTATTTCGCCTCGAGTGTGCGGCTGGACGATGGAGCGCGGGCTGTTCCTTCACAGACCTTTAACGTTCTCAGAAGGTTTCATGAGCCTGATACACCTCTGCTCTATTCATCTAATCGATGCGATGCTTGTTCCGAGTGGACATCTGAGCTTTTAAGGCAGGACCTGAGGGAATTGTCAATTCACAGTGTTTGGTGGTCTAATCAGGTCAGGAAAATCTCACACTCCTCTCACCTCTAGGTCCAGGCAAATTATGCGATGTTTCATGTCACAAGGGTGGCTGAGTGAAAATCGAGGAAGGGACACAGCTGGGCCGTCCACCCGGAATGTTTTATCGTCTCATCCATCCCGCCCAGATCCCCCACGTTTCTCATCTCGCATGGGCTAGAGGTATCTTTGAGGCTTCAGTTTCTATGAGCACGAATTGGATGTACATTTCTGCATCCTGCACGTCGTTTGGTACACTAAGGGTCTTGCCGGAAACCACCAGAAGCGCTCCCTGAGTCTGACAGCTTGTGACAGCTCCTATACCGCATAACATCTGGTAGCTCGGAATGTCCTCTTTGTATGGAGAACTCGTATTACAGCACCCGCTCTCTCCTTGCGTACAGACACCACTATCATTTGTGTACGATATTCAATTTCTATAGAACACCATACTCTCCGACGAGCTGATTGTATTTCCCAAATCGAGCTGAGAAGCCACGAATCTATGACGAGGTAAGGGAATTATCTTTCCATGAGACATCAAAAGTTCGAGCCGAAGGTCACCGGACGGTCCAAACCGTTTCAAGATCATACCGCACCAAGAGAGCAAACCCTACATCCCACCCGAAACGGTGAGTCTTGCACAGGACCGAAATCCTCGAACCACGGCTCGTTACAGTCACAATGAGGCATTTGACTATAAGTACGGGCATTCGCCTCCCTGATGTGCTGGTCTCTTCACCCTCAATCCCTTCATCTACAATTCCTCAGTCGTCAATCGCTTATTTCCATATTCCTTTCATCCACATCACCCAGTAATCCAATACCCAACCTTCGCAATGATCAACCGCATCCTCATAGGAGCCTTGTCCCTCTCCCTCCTCAACTTCTTCGCCCCAGCCTTCTGCAACCCCATCGCACAATCCGGCCCTCTCGCACCCGACCCCAACATCCCCGACGGCTACCAAGTCGGCATGGCCACGGTAAGCCGCCCTTTCACTATCCCATCTACCCTTCCCCCCCTTTCTTCTCCACCCCTCCTCCCACCCTTTTACCACCCTTTACAACCAACTAACCCCCCAACAGCAAGACAACGAGCCCCCCGGCCAACAAAGCATCTGCAACACCAACTGCCCCCTCCCCAACCCCTTCGCCACCACCGCCGGCCCCTCGCCCCTCCCATCCGGCGTCTTCGCCGCCGCCATCGCCCCCTCACTAGGCGGTGGCTCCTCCGACTGCAGGCCGTGCGGCTCGTGCTACAGCATCATCACGGCAGGGACGCCGTACTGCAGCCCCGACCCCTATGATCCGGCATGCGGGGCGCCGAGTGGGAGCGTGGAGCAGGATGGGGTTAAGAGCGTGAAGGTGCTGATTACGAACCATTGCACGGATTGTGATAATGTGAGTAGCCTTTCCCTCTGTTATTTGTTTTTGTGGGTTGTTTGGGGGGGAGGGTTTTGGTGAATGGGGATGGGTGCTGATGGGGAAATAGGTTCCAGGGCATTTCGACATTAATCAAGCGCCGCAAGGGTGGAATAATCCGAGGATTTATTGGAAGAAATTGGATGATTTGGAGTGTTATTAGGGCGTGTATGGGTGGGTTCTGGGGTTCAGAAAGGCGCTAGTTTGGCATGCATAGTAGCTCCGCTGTTTGAAGGGGGGAAGGAGATGGTAATCGAGGCTAAGAGAAGTGGGTTCTTGTGTGGTAATAAGAACATCTGGCATGAAGCTCTGTGGCATTGTTGGGATGCCGTCCGGATGAGTCTGTTGCAGGTATTCAGCTTGGAGCTGGTCTCCGGACGTTCACTCTAGGGATCCACCCAGGAAGATATAATCGTTAATAACGCTTTCATCCTTATCAATCCTTGCTATTCAGATGGCGGTCGTTCGCTATTAGTTCTGCTTAGCTATGCCGTTACACCCTCTTCCACCATGAACACAATTATCCAACATAGCTGCTGCAACGTCTGCAGTCGATTCAGGCCTCCTGACCCGTATCAAGGCACTAGAGCCTCGAAGTATACGTTTGCGCTATTACGTTATCATATTATTTAAGCTCTCCATCGTCCCTAAGCTTGCAACATAGGCCCCTTTTTGAACCCCCCCACTCTAAGTCACTAGTGCCTGTCGAGAAGTATTGACGTCCCCTTTTCGCTACTTCGTGGAAAAGTTTGTGTATTGTTCATCTGCCATCTTGAAGTAAGAGGACAATGAGATACCTCTGTGGCATGACTTTTAGGCTTAGTCTTCCTGTTCCATATTCGAACGAGTTACTGATCTGAAAGGGGCCGGTGCCAACAAGAATGGTTTGGGAGAACCCAATCGCAATGGCGACGGAGAATTGCGAGTGTAGATAGCGCAGAGGACCTTCGGTGAGAGAGAGAGCAAGACTGCCCTTGAGATTGCGAGGCAACCAGCTTCAGACAGCCACAGTCGACAGAAAGGTGAAAGGATAGAAAAACGCACAAGGGCTCTACTCTCCCTCATGCTGCTCCCCCTCCTCTTTACCCTCCTGCTGCTTCTCGAGCCACATTCCTAGCGTGATCGCTGCCAGTTACGTAACCCGGTGATCGTTTCCCATGACCTTCATGCAGAGCTCAACGACCTTCTCCATCAACCCCGTAGCTTCGAGATAGCGACCTTGACCCCAATAAACAAGTGCCAGCTTCTGCTTGCTGCCCAGCGTATTCGAGTGCTCAGACCCCAAAGCGGCGGTTCTCAACCTTATCGCCTGCACCAGCAGCTCCTCGACTTCCGCCCACTGTCTTAGCACCATGTATCTATGTTCAACCCAGGCTGTTGATGCATAATGCCGTCTCTGGATGCTCCGCTCCTGATACTCTTCTTACGCTCTCGAGGATCTGCGCTTCCAGCACGGCCGTTTCATTCCAACGCGCGGCGTCATTGTACAGGCTTACTGGATTGTGTTTACTGGTCAGTGTGTGAGGATGGTCAGCCCCTAATACTCTGTTTGCCGTCTCCAGCACCTCTTTTTTGAGCTCTATGGATTCCTCTAGCCGCCCTTGATGATGAAATGTTACTGCGAGATTGTTCATAGCCGTGAGCGTATCCGATTTCTCGGCTCCTAGTACCCATTGTTTCTTTTCAAGCAGAGGTACGAGTAATTCCTCGGCTTCAGTCCAACGCTGCTGGTACATGTAGATCCTTGCGAGGCTGGCTATATCGCCGAGAGTTCCTGGATGCTCGGACCCTATGGCTTCTGTGCGAATCTGTAGAACCTGCATTCGTGGCTTTTCTGCCTCTGTGGACCGTCCTTGACCGACGTAGATCGAGCTTAAGAGACTAATAGGCTGTAGCGTCTGTATAGGTTCAGTGGAATCGGAGTATAATCTTTCGATATCAACGTTTTTTCCTGATCTTCTCCTCCGCAATCTCGAGCTTCCCTTGATGATAGGCATATGTTGCAGCGCAGTACAGGAGGTATGCTTGGCGAAATTAAGAACGAGGGCTATCATATTTATAACTCAGTACCACTTATGCATGGGGTTCCAATGCTTCACATAAATCCCATTCTTCACACCTGCCGATTGAATAGTTATCCCAAACCGGTTACAAAGCATTCTCTTTGGCCTTGTCTGTGGCTCCGAATCCATGGATCAATTCTTTAATTGCAAGCTGCATGGATGGGTCCATAACATAAACATTCTCATCTTTGTTCTCTTTTAAGAATATAGATATGGTTAGAACATCGATAGCTGCCTCGGCGTCCTGATCTACGTCGTCTTCCTTGCGAAACAGGAAAATTGGGATAGGCTGTCTATCAAGCATGCATATAGCCGACAGGAGATTGGTGGCCGTAGGGCTTTGGCTCTTGATTTGCAAGAACAAATTTCGCCATTGTTGCAACTCATAGTCAGGCATGGCAAAATCTCTTTCCATAGTGGATCAATGTTAGTGATCTGTTTTGAACTGCATTCGAGTCCAGGATTTCCTCCGCAAACTCATTACGCTCAGCACGCTCATGATCTCCAGCGACGATTCGCTGTTGCAATCAGCAGCACAAGATCTCTTGACAGACTCCGGGCACGCCGCCTCTCAATACTAGATACGCTGGGGCACTACCGCCTTGACAAAGGGCATTACCCAAAATGATAATATATTATTCTGCAAACAGGAAAGGATCAGGAACAGGATCGAGAGATCCGCTCTTGTAGCTTGTCTCAGCCGCTTGGCTGAGATCCTCTGGTAGTCCCACGCTTTAATGACAACTAGCCTAGAGTCACAGGCTGCATAAGGCACACTGTACGCCTCGTTTTGATAGAAGGAAGTTGAAGACAGATTCTGAGACCAGAAAGGTTTTAGGGTCGTGATCAATATGGTCTCATGACCTGCATCAAGTGGCTGAGGCTGGATCCAAAGTCGTCTTTTGACGCTAGTGACCCCATCAAGCAGCAATCAATCAACTCAAGAATGATTTTCAATATTTTCTCTACTTTAGGTTGACCTTTCGTCCAGAACATTGCTTATGGTGTTGCCCTGTGGCTAGTGGCTTAGAGTTGATGGTTGTTCTCATATCTTCCGGCAGTTCTCGAGACGAAATATTCTGGGAGGCTATCAACCTTTACCACGTCTAGTACGTGTTGTAAATCGAGATGACGGATGCAGATGATCTTAGCTGGATATTGGATCCGGCGTCAACGCCATGGTAGCCTCTCGAAATAGGCGACCAAGGCCTTACAATGGGTGTACATGCATTGTCGGCATCAACATGCAGCAGATTGTAGAGATAGCAGAACGCCTGAAATGCCTTCGGGAACCCTGACTCCATTAACCCATTGACACCTTCACTGTTAGATCAGACCACCCATGACCAGATTCTCCGTTCTCCAGCCGCTTCAGAAATCCTCACTTACCACACTTCCAACCTCGGTCCAAGTCCCCGGCGTACTGACGCCACCAAAATCACTGAGTACGTCCATGTCGTCACTGCCCATCTGACTGACATGTTCACCACTCTCAGAGACAGTAGGGGTATCTAGCCCTTTTTCAGAGACCTGTTGCTCCTGCTCGACCGCTGCAGCAGAATCCGAATGGCTGGACTGGGATTGAGGAGCGGAATAGAACGATGCATTGCCATTCTCTGCCCATTCATTGAGTGACAGAGACCACGGTGCTGGTTTGGGGGCTTCATCGTCATCATCAGCGGATGAGGAGAATGGAGACAGCGAGGCGAGGTCATCATGGTGCGGGGAGGTGGGAACAGATGCAGAAGTTGTCGACGTGAGGTCGACGAGCTGTTCCGAAGGATGATTGGATACATTGTCAGTATCGCCAACTAGGGTCCGCGGTGTTTCCGGCGTGAATACCTGTAGTACCGGCGAGCCTAGCGTAGGCGTACTAGATCTTAAGAGTGCGGCAGATGTATGGTTGTCTTCTGCTGCTGGGAAAAACTCCATCGGTATCTCGTCTGCGAAAGGGTTGGCGAGGGTTGCACCCATCGCCGCACCTTGGACTTCAATGTTTCGCTTCCTCATCTCGGATGCACCTGGTTGCATGTCTGTAGCCGTAGCCCTTGCAGCAGGTTCATTGTCCTTGAGCACACCGTCCTTGTCTACGAGATCGTCGAAACTCTTCGCACTGCCTCTTTTCGCTCTCCTACTCTCCTCTAGTACCCGCCCTCTTTCCAAGATTTCGGCTCTAGCGCGCCGTCGTCGCTCGGCGGCTTCAGGGGAATCGTCTTCTCGAGTTGATGCATCCGGGGATCGAGGCCGTCTCGATCTAGGGCGAGGAGCGAGCTCATCGCCTAGATCATGAAGGGCAATGGCTATCTTGCGGCGGGAGTTGTCGACCCAGTTTCGGATTTCGGGGTTATTTTCGTAGATGGCGAGGCTGGCGGCGAAGAGGATGGAGAAGGACAGGATAAGGCCTGAGTAGAGGGCAAGTTAGCCAACCGCTATAAAGACCAAGTAACATGACCGACTACAACGATCCGAAACTTGTATGTGGACAAAGCCGTTGTATTTGTGCAGGTAACCGTCCGTTCCCTAGCGGGGTACATCAAAGGGGCACCAATCAGTCAATCTTACCTTTGGCTATGGGAGCAGGCATCTTGAGAGCTGCAGCCCAAGATGCACCTTTAGGACACACTTTCGAACAACAGAGGATACGAGACCTCGTCGAGAGATGGGAGCAGTTGTTGGGGAGTCAAAGGTGGCTGAGGCGAAGTAGTCGTCATTCGAGGATCAAGGCTCGACATCCCAACACGTGAGGGGCGGATAAGCTGTATCGCACTAAGATAAGGAGACCCTAAAGTATGCCAAGACTTGTTGAATGTTCAAGTAGCAGAGTGGACTACGGAGGTACACATGGTCTCGTAATTGTCGATGCGTAAATACTAAGACCAGGACCAATGCTAGATAGCCATACGAAACAGGGCTCAGCACCAGGCTTTTGAGGTATTGTTCCAATCACACCCAGTCTGTCTTCAAGCCTTAGATTCCAAATAATGGCTTGACACAGTCTTCATGCTTTACTTGATGTATTTCTTGTCGTCCGTACCTTGTATATCTATCGCTCCTCATTGCCCCTACACTTGGGTACAGTCGTACATTCACAGCTTGAATAATGAATGCGCCAAGTGACGATTGAGCGATTGACCAATGAAGATCCATCGCTGAAGGGGCAAACCGTTGCGCTATTGCCTATAATGGTTGACATCGAAAGTCGAAATGTGCTGATCGCCTTGACTAGAATCGAAATTCTAATTGGATTTGACAGGCTGTTGTGCCTCATGTCGCCGGTGGTCGCAATGCAGACCAGCTCACGATTAGTAGGCGAACACATTTTAAGCTTGACGAGACTTTGAACATACATACAAAGACGCATGAGGGTAGAGAGAATTGTAGAGGATTGTCGAGCCTTTAATGATTCGCCTTGCCATATGCTGCACAAAGAAACATTGGCTGGCGACGATGATGCGAGGCAAATAGCAACCTTATCACCACCACTACAAGCTCGAGATCGTGCAAAGGAAATTCGATGGAATGTCCCAGCCAGCGCTGGAAGAAACAAGGCATACCATTGCATCACAGGAGAAAATGCCGAGTCATGCCTTAGACTTTAAAAGAATGCTGAGAATTGCATGAATGACAAGAGCACCACACCGTCGCTGTCGTGGCTTGTAGAGCGTAGCTCTCTGGCAGTAGCCGTATCCTGTCTTCCTTTATGGAGCCTGCTCGCGGTAGGATTGTCAGGGCTTGAGTCGCCATGCAGCATGTAGCACGAGACTCGCAGCACTGGGAGCGATTGGCATATGATAGCAGAAGCGAACATGCCGCCATCCACATACTAGAGGCTTTGTATAAAATGCTTAGGTGTGATCAAAAGATAAGAGAGGACGACTTTATTAAAGGAGTATCGAGGTTCGAGTAGATAGGCCCAAGGCTATTAGCGCTTTCACAACGGTTGTCGCCCCTTGACCTTATTTTTAGATTCTCGACCCTATTATCTAAATTTGTATGCAGATTATCTGAGAGCATCAAATGCAGTTAATTGATCTTCAATAAAGTCTAAATTGAAAATTCGTAAATATTAGTCAAATCCTAGTGTTTCTATATCTACTTTGCAATCTTACTGTCTCTATCTTGTCTATATTATTCTTTCGTTGTTGTTATATCTAATAAACAACAGATTGTCGTCAAGAAAGCTGCAAATACTTGTCGCAAAATCAAAATAGAATTGCGACGCAATTGCTGTTGAATGCGACGAAAGATCGACAAGTAGAGAAAAAAGTGCAAAGGCAAATTCGTCAATTGAAGACTAATTATTGTCGTCGTGCTTCTAATCTTTCTCCTGCTACTTCTACATTCGATCTATCTGTAATGTCATAGCGCCACCGACGCGCTAGCGCCTCAGGATATGGCAGGATACGTGATCTCGACTAGCCTGACCGACGGGCTCGATTTCGCGGGGGAATCGCTGAGTAATCGGGCTCGGGAAGCTTAACTTTAAAAAACATTTAATTTCAAAAAATTCATAACTTTCTTGTATTTTATACGTATTTTATAAAAATTACGTCGTTTTGTAGAGAATTTAGCGTGTTTTCAAGCAAAAAAAGAATTACTTGATTTGGACTAGTCTACGTAGCGCAATTAGTTAATATAACTTCGAGTTGAACGAAGAAGTCTGTCCAAATCCTCGAGTTGGACAAAAAAAAAAGTGTCCGACCCGATCCAACGGTCACACTAATCTCGACTATCTATGAAAGTCTCGAATCGCACGACTCCTCTTTCTAATTAGAAAGCAAGAAATAGACTCGCACGTTATAGCAAGTATTAGATAGAGAGAAAGCTTGTTTCTCGTTGTTCTTCAACGATTAGTCTTATTACTATCTATCTTATATAGTTGAGACATAGTAATAAAAGTCTATTATATCTTACGTCTTTTATATCTTAGTGCGTTAATAAGCAATAAACGCACTCGCATTTTATAGTTTCAATTGTTTTATCTTTCGAAGAAAAAGACTAAAAGCGTAATAATATTATGTCAAATTATAATAATTTAAGTTATAATAATTATTCGATTATTAAATTAGAGTTCGAGAAGTTTGATTTCTTTCGAGACAACAATTGCTTATAGAACGTAAACAAAGATAATTGTTGTTAACGTAATATCGACAAAGATAATAGCTTAAATACAATTAGAACTTCGACTTTATATCAATAAATTAAAACGTTAATAACAAAAATTCGAGATTTGCGAAACGCTTAATAAATTCAAGTTATAACAATTGAAAAAACAAATCTTCAAGCTTCTTAAATTGCTATTGTATTGCTATCGATTATATTTAAGTTCTTGAAATTCGAAAAGCTAAAATTATACAAGAGTTTAAGCGTAAATAAATATATTATTTGATTTTGCGAAATCGATATTAATATAATGCAAATCTTGATGTATTTTATTACGAATAAGAACAAAATTGTTTATTATATACTATTCTTGAAAAATATTATTATTATATAGTAATATTTAAGAACAAGCAATAGCGTTAAGTTGAAAAACAAGATCTTTTAAAAAAATTAGAGGGTTTTTATTAAATTTAATAGTTAATTCTGCTAATTGTCGCTTTCTCGTCTATGAAAAATAAGAGAACGCTAGATATAAATTAAATTAAAAGATAACTATCTTTAAGAAATATCTAAATAAGCTAGAGATTTATCTATTGTTACTTTTAAAGAAATATAGAATCTATATATTTTTAATCAAGTTTAAGTCGAACTTAAAAGTAAAGATTTTAGATATTAATAGCGTATCAAATACTCGCGATAAGCTTCTAACTATAATTATTATATAAAAACAAACGCTAAATTGTATTTGCAAAGCAAATTTAAGCAACTTTAATAATTAGCAAGTTGCAAAAGATTCTAGTACTTTCTTAGACAAATTTTATTAAAATTGTCGCTTAAACAAAATTAACAAGTTTATCAAAAATAAGAAGCTTTATATCTCTAAAGACTTGTTGATGTTGCGTAAACAAATTTACAAAATTAGTAATATAGACTATTTGAGTCGTATTAAATGCTTTAAATGTTATAAAAAGAAGTATTACAAAACAAAGTGTCTTAATAAACACAAATAAGACAAGTCTATTATTGTCGCTATTACTACAATCGAGACAAAAAAAATTAAGCTTTATCGACGTCTTATTAACAAAACAAAAAAGACAAATAAAGATAATAAATTCGATTTTAGTAAAAGATTAAATTCGACTTCTTAATAACATTTAATTAATATAAATACTATTACATGCGAGTGCTTCGACTTCGCTACGTATAAAACTAACAATATAGTATTTTATTACAAATATATTTTTGTCAAGTTTTCTCGTTTGCGTCTTCGTTATCTCTTGCAAGCTCTTTTATTCTTTTTGTTTTTATTATCTTTTTTGTTTCGAAAAGAAATTCGATTATATTGTAAGTATTTACTCTTGATTTTTTATAATTGCTTACGCTCTTAATATGGCAAGACGAAGAATTGTTATTGCAATTATTGCGCTAAAAAATGCAAAACTATACATTTTATCTCTTAATTGTATACTTGATTTACAATTTAATATATTGCGATTTCTTAACAATTTGTTAAGCAAATTACTACTTTGTTAATTTTTTGCGCGCGTATTCTCGATAACAAGAATATCGAAATTAATTAATTTAAATTTACTTCGCGAGTTCGACGCTATTTACAATTTATATACGCATAAATTAAATAAAACAACTCGACTTTGCGTTCGAGTTAAGAGAATTTGTTAACTCGCATTAATGCGAACTTGCAACGTCTTTGCAAAGTTTAATAAAAAATACTAAACATAATATGTTATTGCGTCAATCTTAATGCTCTTTTTTAAAAAAAGCTAAATAAGAATAAAGAGTTTAAATTTAATTCGATCGTTGCAAAAGACAATACTACTTTTGACGAAAAAATATTGTAAATTTTGCGTAACTTAAAGAACTCGCTAAAAACGACATTATTTATTTTGTTCTTAATTTTCGAGTTAAGCTTCTATAAAGAAGAGCAACGTAAATATCTAGACAAAACTCTTCTTATATACTATAAACTATTTTTATAGCTTATACAACTTAAACTTTTATGCAATACAAATTGCATATTAGTAAAATTAACAATTAAAATAAATTGCTTTCGAAATAAGAAATGCAATTGCTAATTTGTAAAGAGTTTAACAAGTTTATTATATTGCGAATCTTATTATATTAAGTTCTTATCGCATTGTTAGCGCTTAAATCTTTGTCAAACTATCTAGTTACTTTAAAAGCTTTAAGATATATTGTTTCTTCAATTTATTAAGTCGATTTAACAAATTTTTTAGACAACAAATATTAATTCAATTACGCGTTCTATTAACGTTGTATCTTCGCATCTTTTATAGACAATAACAAAGAAAAAATAGAAATAAAAGTAATAAATTATCGAAGAGAAACAAGACAATTAATTAATGTAATTTATTCGCATTATATAGTATATATACGAAGATCTTTACTAGTAAAGTAGAGTAAGAAAAGCAATCAAATAAAAATAAAAAAAATAGTTAGATTTAAACGCATTTTATGCAACTTTCTTATAGCTTTCTAATGTTTTAATAAATTTATTAAGAGAGTATCAATTTAATTTATGCGTTATTTGCGTTATTCTTTTGCTTTAATTGCGCGATTTTATGCTATTTATTAATGTTATTTATATTTGTTAAAGTCTCTCTTACGAACGCAAAGCTTTAACTTTCTTGTCTTTAATATTCTTTTATTAAAAGATTCTTGTGTCTTGTACTCTTTAAGCTTTTGCTACGCATGCGCTAAGTAATTTCTTGAAATTTAATTGTTTTTACATAATAAAAAAAAAATTATCGAACAAAACATTACAATTTATAATATCTTTATTTGTTGTTAAGAAATTTTTCGAGTTTTTATTTTTAATTTTTGTTAAAAAATATTATAATTTTCAATGCGATTGTGTTCGCATTTCGATAATACGATTTTAACAATAAAATATAAAAGACAAAATAAATTTGTTACTTCTTAAGAAGACAAAGACGATATATTTATTTCTTAATAATATTTTCTAACTTCGAACAATTTTATAAATTTGTAAAATAATTTTTTCTTTAAACGAACGTTCGAAAGATTTTTTGTTAAAAGCATAATTTTATCGCTTATTTAATACTTTTTTGAAGTAATTATTTTATTGTAATTGCGAGCTTGCGTTTATTTGTTTATAATTGCAATAGTATTGCAAATAGTATTTTAATATTTAATTTTATCGTTCGATTTAATTATCAATTTAAGAATAAAAAGTTGTGCTTAACTTTTGTTTAATACAAATACAATAACATATTGCGAATTAATAGTTAGTAGTAAAGAGCAATTCTTAATCAAAAACAATTTCTCGAATTTCAAGATATACAAGTAACATCTTTTCGAATAATATATTTGCTAAATCTTTCGCGATTTATATAGATTTCGTCAATATATATAACAACATCTTTGAATATTAATTAACAACTATTAAGATAGTATCGTAGATATTATTGTTGCAACAATTGACAAGTAATTTGATAATAAAGTTTATAGAGATCTTTGCTCAAAATCGAGTTAAAACTAATAACGACGTCAACTTATTATATAAACAATAGCGCAATATTTTGTTACATTAATATATATTGCATTCTTTAATATATGCGTTAATATTTGACGTTATCTTAGATTAATAAAACTTCTTGCTTATTAGAGTTCTTGTTTTCTTAATTTCGAAGTGCTTTGTTAGCAAGTTATTGGAATATAATCTAAGAAACTTCTCTTTAAAAGATGCTTTATTTAAGATAAGAATTGCGTTGTTACGAGTTGCGTGCTCAAGTCTACTAATTACGACGCAAAGCTCTTCACAATATATAGAACACAATTTGTCAAGAAAGTATTATGTGACTAGATTAATAAATCAATAGAATTAAAGATATTAATTTACTAAGATTCTCGATTTAGGAAATCAATGAATTATTAAGATCAAAAATATTAATTTAGCGATCTAATTAATTCATCATATATATAATTATTGAACGCGACTCTCTTATAAATTGTATTTAATTTATCTTAAGTCTTGATTTGTTGTTACGACTATTTATAGTTGCAAATCCTTGTTATTAAGTGATTGCTTGCATTGTCTAAAGACGTCTACAAATCTTTTCAATAGCATAACTCTCTCTAATACTTTCTACGAAAGTACTAGCGTAACACTTTGAACACTCTAAGAATGTCTATATTAGATTAACGCGTCTCTATTCTAAGCATTAGCTTAATAGCATTACGTCGATTCTCTATTGATGAAGACAATAAAATAAGAATTAACAAATCTAACGTCTATCATGAAGATCAAATTGGCTTGAAGGACTAGCTTATGTAAATAAATATTTACTTTATCTTTTATCTTGTTTTAGCGAACAAGAAGACGATTTTTGCATTTACATTTTTTAGAAAAAGAGTTTAGCATTAACTTAAATCAAACTTACGCAAGTATTTGAAAAATTATGACAAAAATTCTTGTGCGATGTTTACGAACTTCAACAATTTCAAAAGAGAGCTTCGAAGAATCTTTGAAACATTCAATGAGAAACAAATTGCGAAAAGAATGATTTAACACTTAATTTAACGAATTTTTGCAATAGAGTACGTAGCAAGATTTCAAAAGTATATCAATCTTATCAAGTAAAACGATGTCGCACTTATAACAATGTTTCGACGAAATTTTAAAAACAATCTCAAGAACGAAATTATGCGCGATAATAGATTCATTAGCGACATATTCGATCTTATCGAAGTAGTTATCGATTTCAACGACAAACTATATAAAAAAGCTATGAAAAAAAGATATAATTAATTTTATAAAAGAGTAGAAATCTTCTTTAAACTAGCGATCGAATATTAGTAGAGAGAATTTCGTTCTAATTAGAAGTACAATCACTTAAACTATCGTGAGTCTATATTAATGAAATTGAATTTTATTCAACGACGTAAAGAGAAGAATTTTAGAGAAAAGCAAAATAACAAATCTTAAAAGACGTGCTATTCATGTGACAAATCAAATCACTTCGCAAGAGATTATCGATTACGAAACTTAATAAATCGTCAATAAATCAATGCTATGTTAAGAGAGATATTCGATAACTAGAACGACATTAAAAAGCAAGCTAACATAGAGGCGAACACCCTCAAGATTGAATCGAACGACGACTACTATTTAATAGAGAACTTAAATTAGTTACAAAAAGTCCTAGATAAAACATTATTAAGCAAGACATTCGCATCTATGCAAAAAGTTAATTAAGCACTTAAGAAAACTATTAAATCTCACAATCTAGTTATTAACTTAAACGAAAAGTATAATTGAAAGAACTTTCACGATTGCATAGAAAACATCACGAATTATCTCAAGACTTTAATTAGTTTCTCGAAGATTGTGAACAAATGCGAGAAAAAGCTAGGAAGCAACGTCACTACAAAAAAGAACATACTCGACATTATTATAGAACAACTAGATTATACAAATTTTAGTTGGATAGCTTGCTACAACGACTTATGCTAAACTTATCTAGAAGACAAAGAAGAAGTCAATTGATTTTCTAGGAAATCAAAGTTAACAATTTAGCAAGAAAAGGAAGCTTAGCGCAAGCAGGCGTTTAAGATAGAAGTCGCAACATAGAAGCAAGAAAAAGTTCAAATTTTTTGGTAAAGAGCATATCAAAGAAATGCAATATGTTAGCCCAATAGTAATAACTAAACTTAACAACACACGTATGATGTTTTATCACATTAATTAAGGTCAATGATTGTTAATTTATCGCAATGATCGATTTTGATGCAATAAGTAATTTTATAACTAGAGCTCTTGTAGAGAGAAAAGAATACTCTACTCAAAAGAAGCCTAACGCATACAATCTAATAATTGTAGATGGAAACCCATTATTTATAGAAAATAAAAGAGTGAACAAAGAAACGAAATTATTATCGATAGCTATTTAGCAACATTACGAGAAACTAATCTTTAATATAATGGGAATAATTACTCACGATATCGTATTAGAAATGTCTTAATTAAAACAACACAATCTAAAAGTCAATTAAAATACACAAGTACTTAGATTTACACGATGTGATCACGCAATTCACATTTAATCTACACATCAATAGCGTTTAATAATAGATAAAAGATTAAATTGAAATTCGATCGCAAGTAGCGAATTTGCATTTTTGCAAAAAAACGATCTAATGAAGTTCGACTTAACAAGCATCGACATAGATTAACTAGATCACAAAGTCAAAGTAAGTGAAAAAAATTGCGAATTTTCTAAGAGCCTTGAAGTATTTAATACAACGAGAAAATCGCGAAAATACGTATTACGAATATACAACAATTGAGAGCATCTATTTCAAGAAAAGAAAACGATAGAGACTCTCTCTAAACATTAATCGTGAGATTACGAAATCAAACTTGAACTAGACAATTAATTCACGTTTGAACTTATATATGTTTTATTCAAGAAGAAGCTCGAAACACTTCGCGAATACCTAGCAAAAAACGAAAAAAAAAAATTTATTAAAAAATTCTAATTATAGACAAGATACTCGATTCTCTTTGTATTTAAGAAAGACAAAACTTTTTGTCTATGTGTCGATTATCGAAAGCTAAACAATATTACGATCAAAAATCGATATTTATTACTTAATATTAGCGAGCTTCAAAATCGACTATTTAGAGCAAAGTACTTCACGAAACTAAATCTACGAAAAGCGTACAACTAGATTAAAATAAAGACAAGAAAAAAATAAAAGATAGTTTTTCGCACACAATATAAATTATACAAATACACGATAATGTTATTCGAACTCACAAACGTCTCGACAATATGTTAGAAAATAATCAATGATATACTACGACAATATTTGAATCGATTTGTCATAGCATACTTGAACGACATCATAATTTACTTAATTATTTTGAAAAAACATGTTAGTTATGTCTTCAAAGTATTGAAATGTCTAAACAAAAAAAACTTACATCTTAAATTAAAAAAATGCGAATTTTATAAAAAGAAAGTTAATTTTTTTGAATTTGTCGTTGAACGACATGAAGTACGCATGAATCTCAAGAAATTGCGAGCAATTAAAGAATGAAAATCACTTATTAATGTTAAAAAAATACAATTCTTTTTAGGTTTTATAAACTATAATAAAAAGTTTATCAAAAACTACTTTGTAAATGCAATATTATTGACGAATCTTACGAAAAAAAATACGTCATAGAAATGAGAACTAGTAGAAGAGAAATTATTTTAGAATCTTAAACTAGAATGTTTGAAAAAATTAGTACTAAAAATGTACGATTTACGATTATTAAGTAGAATTGAAATCGACGCATTAAATCTAGTTATCGATGCATGCTTCAATTAAGAGCATGAAGACATATAACATTTAATAACATATCTTTCGAGAAAACTCTTGTTAATCGAATAGAATTACAACATTTACGACAAAAAACTACTCGCTATTGTAGCTTTTCTAGAGTTATAAAAAGTATACATTAAGAAATTATTAGAATTTACGATTCTTACGAATCACAAGAATCTTGTGCACTTCATCACTACTAAATAGCTTAACAAAAGACAAGTACAATAATTAGAGCGACTTGAGCAATACAAGTTTAGAATACAATATATTTTAGACAAAGATAATGGCAAAGCAAACGCATTTAACAAAAAAAAAATTATATAAAAACGAAAGAGTTGTTTAATTATAGCATATTTAAAATCAAGAATGACGAATCACTATTAATAAATAAGTACGAGCTAAATGCTATTTTACGAATATTTAGAGACGATACAAAAGAGTTTTTAATAAAGAAAGAAAAACTTCAAATATTTATCGACAAAATCGACAAATGTATAAGAGAACATCATAATAAATTATTGCAAAGACATTTAAAAGTGATCAAAACCCTTTAGCTTTTACGTCAACATTATTAGTTTTCTTAGATAAAACAAGTTATCGAGACATATATTAAACGATGTCTTAGCTATTAGCAAAACAAACATAATACACATGCGAACTATGGCGAAATTTAATATTAGGAATTACTTAAATCGTTATAAGATGAAGTCACAATAAACTTTATTATTAAGTTGTTCAAGTTGACAAATCTAGCAATTGAAGACAAATATAACTTGATACTAGTAATAATTAACAAGCTTATCAAGTACTTATATATTATCGCATGCAAGAAAAAGTTTATAGCAAAACAACTAGAATACATTGTATTGAATTGACTTATACGATATTATAATATACTCAAAGAATTAATTAGTGACAAAGATAAATTCTTTACGTCTAACTATTAGAAGACGCTTCTTTCAATGTTAGATACGAGGCTTCAAATGTTCATTGTTTATTATTTGGTCACGAATGATTAAACAAAACGAACAAACTAGAGTTTAGAGCAATATTTGCTACATTACGTCAACAATACTTATAGTAATTAGGTATTACTTTTATCTATGACTCAACTAGCATTAAATGCAAAAATTTCGAATATTACTAAAATAACTTTATTTTTCGTCAACTATAACAAAGAGCTCAATCTCTTCGAAGAAAAACGTATGCATCTATTAGCACAATTAGTTATCGAAAGAGTAGCGACGCTTAAAAAGGTATACGACAACATCTCGAAAATGCAAGAAAGATCGATTAAGTATTAAAATAAAAGACGAAAAACGACACCTCAATTAAAGAAGAAAAATACGATATATCTTTTTACGAAAAATCTTAAGACAAGGAAGCTAAACAAGAAATTAAATCATATCAAAGTCGAATCGTTTCTCGTTAAGAAAACTAAGAAATTAATCAATTACGAATTCGACTTATTTAAGAACGCCAAAGTATTTCTAGTTTTTTATATTTTACTATTGAAATTAGCAAACGCCAATACATCTTTTCAAGACACGTTTTACTTCAAGTCTCAAGAGAAGAACAATTTAAAATTGAGAAAATACTAGAACATAAAAATCAAAAGTTTCTTATCAAGTGAAAAGAATATTTCACATCAAAGAATACTTAAGAATCGCTTAAGAACCTTCATTGATGCAAGAATTTAATAGAAGAGTTTCAAGCAAGAAGACGTTTTTCTAGAATCTAGAAGACAATTTTTAGAACAAATCATCAATAAAGAAGGCAACGATTATTTCTTGATTTAATTTCTCGAGGTTTGAGTTATTCAAAGCATTCAACTCGTTCAAGCTTTGAATTCCACGACGAAGCATTTTACTATTACGCTCTTTCAAGAATTTCTTTTGTTTACGCAATCTCTTCATGCGTGCGTATTGCTCACGAAGCTCTTAATGAAACTTATTCGCACAAACGATTATTAATCGCATCTTTTTTTTTAACGCATTCTTTTGTTGCTTCAAGAATCGTTATTCGACATCAAAAGAATTACGATAGTTGCACTTCGTTAACGACCTTACACATTTAGCACAACGATTAAACTTCTTCTTCATTTTACAAAGAAAGCTACAATAAGAACATCGCGAACATTGAGACATAATAACGTCTATTCGAAGCAATTGTCAATAAAGCTCGTGTCGTTGTTTGAATTTTTTTAAATTCTTAAGCATAGTAAAGAAAGAATAAATCAAGATGTTTTTGAAACGAAAATCTTGAAGAAGAAAGATAGTGTTACGAGTTGCGTACTCAAGTCTATTAATTACGACGCAAAGCTCTTCACAATATGTAGGACACAATTTGCCAAGAAAGTATCATGTGACTAAATCAATAAATTAATGAGATCAAAGATGTTGATTCACTAAGGCTCTCGATCTAGGAAATCAATGAATTATTAAAATTAAAAATATTGATCTAGCGATTCAATTGATTCATTATGTATATAATTATTGAACGCGACTTTCTTATGAATCGTGTTCAATTTATCTTAAGTCTTGACTTATTGTTACGACTATTTATAGTTGCAAATTCTTGTTACCAAGTGATTGCTTGCATTGCCTAAAGACGTCTACAAATCTCTTCAATAGCATAACTCTTTCTAATATTCTCTACGAAGATACTAGCGTAACATGCGTAAAAGAAGAATAACACTCTTTTATAAATTAATTACTCTTGTTTAGCGCAAATATTACGCGTATTGTTTAACATTAATTGTTTTCTAATCTTAAGAGTTGTTAAATTCTTATTTTAAAACTTCTTAATCTTAATTAGCAATAAGAAGAAGAAACTTTCTAAATAATCTTTCTCTTCGCACGTCGAACAAATGTTATATTGACACAACTATTGTGTTACAACGCTTTAAGCAATTTCTACAATTTTTTTCTTTGTTATTTTAGTGTTTGTAATCTTCTTATTTGTAGATACATTATAAAAGAGTTTTTCAAATAATTTATTGTTAAACTTCGTAATTACGAAAGTCTTAACTTCGCTTTAAGAGTGCGAAGACTACGCTCTAACAATGTCTCAAGTTAGTATTAACTAGTGTGATCGTTAGGTCGAGTTCTACACTTTTTTCTTAACTCGACCCACTCTCTTGAGCCTCGTAGGGCTGGATCAGGTTTAAGGCGCGAACCCAATCCTAGGGTCGGGTTTTGTCGAGTTAATGCCAAGAACTCAAGCTAACTTCGTCGCGTTAGCATTCGCTTATATTATCTTATCTTATCTATGCGCTAACTCGATTGGGCTAGCTTAGGGCTCACGCTAATCGCATATGATTAGCGCGTCACGTGACGTCACGTGATCGGGCGAGGCTAGGTTGAACGTTCGACGCGCCTTATGCGTTCGATCCATCCGATTGAGCTAGAACTTTTGCCCGGCCCCAGGGTTAGGGTTGAGCGAGTCAACTCGTTCGGATTAAAATTCAACTCGTCGATTACGCTAGTATTAAGATTATTTCAATAATTGCGATCGTAATATTTTTTAATTTATTCTAAAAAATAAGCAAGTAGATCTCGTTATTCGCATTTCTCTTATAATTAGATTGTTAAAACAATTTATTTGCGAAATTAATCTTTTTTGTACAATATTTAATTTCGAAATTATATTTCGCTAAAGAGAGAGCTTATTGCGTTTGACAACAATTTAGCGTTGTTATCTTTATAAAGTAGCGCAAATTGTTATAATTTGTTAACACAATAATTGAAAAAATCTCTTTCTTCAAGATAATATTTTTATTGCTTAAATCTTATAACAAATGCGAGCAACTCTTAATTATAAATTTTGTATTGTGTTTTTGCAAGAATTATTTTTCTTAAATAGAATGTAATTAAGTATTACGTTGTTTGTTTAACTTTGTTTACAAAATATACTAGTTAAGAGAAAATAACAATAATAACAAATTTTAAGACGTTTATTTCGACACAAATGTAATTCTTAAGATCAAAGTGCACTAACATAAATACTTGCGTAAAGACGAAAATAAGTTTCTTAAACGCTATTACAATATTCTTGTTAAATACAAAAGACTTATTTTGTTTCTCTTGTAGATTGATCGCGTCGAGTTGGGTCATCGAGTTCGAGCTAGATTTTTAGCTCGCCAAGACTCGATTCAAGTTAGAAATCTTGGCCCAAGTATTTGGGTCAAGTCAAAGGATAGATATGAAGTACTTAGCGTATAACTTGGCTTAGCTCGCCAAGACTCGAAAAATTTAGATTATTTTTAAAAAAGTGCATTAATCAACTTAATCAAATTGATTAATTTTATTAATTTATTTATAATGTTATATAGTAATGCATTTAGATAATGCATTTGTACGTTATTTGTGCGTTATTATTTTTAAACTATTTTTAGTAATTCAAATAATGCGAATTTTTTTAAAAATAGAAAATCTT